>VTLG01009227.1_pt1 | contig 73388 bp, 65 predicted proteins | sample 4694571 | NCBI WGS metagenome assembly VTLG01 (sample SAMN12604809, study PRJNA352737) | marine metagenome | biome: ENVO:00000447; feature: ENVO:00000209|ENVO:00000569|ENVO:01000036; material: ENVO:00002151; isolation source: viral sequences binned using virsorter ...
AAGTGTTACAATCCCTCTGTACATTTTCCCCTATTCGTGTTACTATGAACCTATCAACTTTCGCAAGGAATGCATCACAATTGGACCTCTTAATTGAGGAGACTAAAGGTAACATTCGTGTGAAAAGATTGCGTCGTAGAAATGCACGTAAGGGTGAAACATTGCAGAGGGATTCTTCTTCGGGTAGACCAGGATTAGGATCACATAGTGTATCAAAAGGATCCTATATTGCAAGGGGTGATATATCAATTGGAGGTGGACAGTTAGGTACACTTAACCCAGTTAATTCATTAGGGAAACAATTCTTAGGTGATAAAGATAAGGTACGTGTTAGAGCGAATCAACAGTACAAATCTGACCGTCGTGCGTTTGTATTAGGGTTGTGATATTACAGTCCTATTTGTGATACTTAGAGGGTACACAGTTTGTATCACATTCGGGTTGATATGTGCACCCCTTAAGTAACACAAATGAGCAGTGATTTGATGTGTTGATTATGATTTAAGGGTGCGTGTTGCGATAATTAATTGACTGACTCCCCTAACCTACAAACCTTTGAAAACGCGATCAATATATAAAACGAAATAAAAATTTTTGCCAGTAAAAAATATTGCCCAGGGTCGCACATACCGTAGAAGTTAGCTATAGACAAAAACTAAATATTGGTGTATGATAGTGTTATTGAACGTTATTTTTTATGGCTAAAGGATTCAAGGTTATTCCAAAAAAAGAAACCGAAAAAAAGAACGAGTGGGATATCGATGCGATTAAACAGAGATGCAAAGGAAAGAAAATTGTATTCTGTTTGCCGGGTCGAGGGTGCTCGTATATCTTTCTAAAAAACTTTGTACAGTTAACGTTTGACTTAGTTCAGAATGGTTTGACTATTCAGATCTCTCAGGACTACTCCTCAATGGTAAACTTTGCAAGGTGTAAATGTCTTGGAGCAAATGTACTCAGAGGACCAAACCAGATACCGTGGGATGGAAAGTTAGAGTATGATTATCAGTTATGGATAGACTCTGATATAGTTTTCAACACAGACCAGTTCTGGCAGTTAATGGACCTAGCGGTTCCAGAGGAAGGTGACGAACGGGAAATTGTTGCGGGATGGTACGCAACCGAGGACGGTCACACAACTTCCGTTGCACACTGGTTAGACGAGGAAGAGTTTGCAAAGAACGGTGGCGTAATGAACCATGAGACTGTAGAGTCCATGTCAAGACGTAAGAAACCATTCACTGTAGACTACACTGGTTTTGGTTGGGTACTCGTCCGTAAGGGAGTATTTGAAAGCGAAGCAATGGAGTATCCTTGGTTTGCACCAAAGATGCAAGTATTTGAGAGTGGGAATATTAAGGACATGTGCGGTGAGGACGTTAGTTTTTGTTTAGATGCCAAGAAAGCTGGTATCGTAACATGGTGCGATCCACGTATCCGAGTTGGTCACGAGAAGACGAGGATTATTTGATGTCTTCTCAAAAACATTCTTATTTTTATATGAAGACGGATGAGCAGTTATGGTATGAGGTTTCTGAAAATCTCTCCGAACTCTCTAGGAGGGATAAGGTGAAGTTTAAGGTCACTGCATCCCCTGAGTCCGTAAAAGAAAAACTACAGTCACTGGGAGTACTTTGAAGATGCCTAAAAAGAAACGTTATTACAAGTTAAAGTATGATGGCCGCGAGATCTCCGGCGTCCTCTCCGAAGAGGGAAAGTTTGAAGCGTTCCAAATTATGAATCGTTTATTTGATGAAGGACATCTCAATTATGACCCCGATGAAGTGGAAGTAGTAGAGATGTGGGAAGCGCAAGAAGGACGACCCGATGGGGAGGGAACCTAAATGGCTAAAGCGAAACAAGGAGTCTATGGAAACCTTATATGGCAACCCGCGCCACCGAAGATGACTCGACAAGGAAAGTCTCAATACTCGAAACTCTCCGCTACGTCTCGTAATGGTCGCAGAAAAAAGTATCGTGGTCAGGGAAGATAGACCAACCCCTTGGGAAACCAAGGGTTTTTTCATGCAATTGAAAAATATTAAACAGGTAAATAGTCCTATAGGAAAATGAAAAATGACTAATTTCGACGAATCCAACCTTCTTCAGGAAGTTTTTAACGATGATATGTTAAAAAAGACCAAGAAAACACGTTGGGATAAGGATTTACATGAAAAAATCACTGATGAGGAAGAAATTGACGAGTTTAATGGTAAAAAAGTATTATAATTATGTCTAAATATAAACAGAATCCGACTACTTTTATAAGTGTTAACTCGATCTAGAGCATTTAAAGACATTAGCTTATCGTTTAAACGTCACCCTGTTACAAACGATATAATTTCTTTAACCAATGAGGACTCTATTAAACAATCTGTTAAAAATATTGTCAAAACCATTTTTGGGGAAAAACCTTTTGTCCCAAATTTTGGTAGTAATGCTAATGATGCACTTTTTGAACTGACTACTGACATTGAATTTGTTAATATTCAGGAACAGATCAGAACGTCTCTTGCTAACTATGAACCTAGAGTTAACAATGTTGAAATATTTGTAGATATGCCTCCAGATTCTTATGAACTAGAGGTCAGAGTTCAATATGATATTGTTGGACTACCGATTCAAACTCAGAATGTAGAATTTATCCTTCAAACCGCTAGAATATAATGCCTAGTTCATTCGGACAGTATGCAAATTTAGACTTTGATCAAATAAAACAGTCAATTCGTGACTATTTGGGTGCGAATTCGAACTTTACTGACTATGATTTCGAAGGTTCTAACCTTTCAGTCATAATTGACGCATTAGCATACAATACTTACACCACTGCCTATAACACAAACATGGCAGTTAATGAATCTTTCTTAGATTCTGCTACGTTGAGGGAGAATGTTGTCTCTCTTGCACGTAATATTGGGTATGTACCTCGTTCTAGGCGTGCTGCAAGAGCAAAAATATCGTTTCTTATCACAGGAATTGACTCATCTGTCACTGTAACACTAAAAGCTGGTCTAATTTGTAATGGTGTTGCTGAAAATTCTAACTTTATTTTCTCTTTACCAGAAGATATTACAGTAAATGTTGTTAATGGTATCGCAAGATTTAATGATATTGAGATATATGAAGGAATGTTTATCAATAATAACTTTACAGTTAATACAGCGCAGTCAAATCAACGTTTTGTCCTTCCAAATCCCTTTATTGACACTTCTACACTCAAAATTAAGGTAAAACCAACAGAAGCTTCAACAACTAAGGTCACTTATACTCCAATTAACAATATTATTGGTATTACTTCTACATCATCATCGTATCTTATTCAAGAAATTGAAGATGAGAAGTATGAAGTTCTCTTTGGTGACGGAATTATTGGTAAAAAGTTAGAAAATAACAATTATATTCAAGCAACATATGTTACTACGAGTGGTAGAGGTGGAAATGGTGCTTCTGAGTTCAGTTTTGTTGGAACATTAGTCGATCAAGACAATGCTGCAGTTGATTCAAGTAATGTTTCACTCGTAACGACTACTGAAGTCGCAAGAGATGGTGATAATGTCGAATCTATCACTTCAGTTAAGTATTATGCACCTCGTGTCTATGCTGCACAGTATAGAGCAGTCACTGCATCTGATTATGAGACTGTTTTAGGTCAAATTTTCCCAAATATTGAGTCTGTTACTGCTTATGGTGGTGAAGAACTGACTCCACCTAAATTTGGTAAGGTGTTTATCTCTGCAAAACCCAGAAATGGTGATTATTTGTCAGATTTCACTAAAAGAGAGTTAACACAGAAGTTAAAGAACTATTCTGTTGCTGGAATTGTCCCAGAATTCATAGATCTTAAATATTTGTTCGTAGAATTAGATATATTTGCATATTATAACACAAATTGCAGTGATGATCCAGAAACATTAAAATCTGTCGTATCTAATGCATTAACACAGTACGCTGGTTCTGCTGATATTAACCAATTTGGTGGAAGACTGAGATATAGTAAGATTCAGACTCTAATTGACGGTGTAAGTACTTGTATTACATCAAATATTACTAGAGTTATCATGAGAAGGAACTTACAAGCTGAAATTGGTAAGTGGGCTCAATATGAACTCTGTTTTGGTGGTAAATTCCACGTAGAAGACAGTAGATATAACATAATTTCTACTGGATTCGTTGTTGATGGAATTATTGGTGAAGTTTTCCTCGCTGATGAGGTAGTAAATGATACAAGAGGTAATGTTATTCTTTATAATGCAGATGCTAGTGGTGAAGTCAATATTGTCAAGAAAAATATAGGTACAGTTAAATATGACATTGGTGAAATTCTTATAGATACTATTAATATTACTAGTACAACACTTGCCGGCAATATAATCGAAGTTCAAGCTATACCAGAGTCTAATGATGTGGTTGGTTTGCGTGATTTATATGTAAAACTTGATATGACAAATACTAGTATTAATATGGTTCCTGATGTTATTTCTTCTGGTGAAAATACTTCTGGTTCTAGGTTTACTAGAGAATCCAGTTACTCTTATAACGAAGGAAAACAAAAACCAAAAGTTATTAGATCATCTAATTCCTCAACATCATAAACATTAGAGAAAACGTAAATACAGATGATTGACACCTCAATCCAAAGGGTTAAAATTAGTCAGGTAATTGAAAATCAATTGCCAGAGTTTGTGGCTACTGATAGCCCATTATTTGTTGATTTTCTAAAACAATACTATATTTCCCAAGAATATCAAGGTGGACCAACTGATATTGGAGAAAATATTGACCGATATACCAAACTTCAGACATATGTTGGTGCTGCATTAACATCATATGTTGGATTAAGTACAGATATTGAGTCTTATACTGATACTATTACAGTCGATAGTACAGATGGTTGGCCAAAGACTTATGGTTTGCTTAAAATTGATAATGAGATTATATCATATACAGGAATTACAACTAATTCATTCACTGGGTGTCTAAGAGGTTTTAGTGGAATAGACAATTTAGATCAACCCACAAGACCAGATCTTCTTAGTTTTAATACTTCAGTTGGTGCTGCACATACTGGTACTACTAAAGTATATAATTTATCCAACCTCTTTATTCGTGAATTCTTCAATAAACTTAAGACTTCTTTTGCTCCTGGTTTTGAGGATAGATCTTTATCAGGTAATTTAAATAAAGTTAATTTTGTTAGACAGGTTAAAGATTTTTATAGAACAAAAGGTACAGAACAGTCATATCAAATTTTATTCAAAGCTCTTTATGGTGAAAGAGTTAAAGTCATTAAACCATCGGAGTTCTTATTAAAACCATCTGATGCTGATTATAGTATAACTGAAGATTTATTTGTAAAAGTTGTATCAGGAGATCCTAGATCTTTAAAAGGTTCAAGTTTATTCCAAGATAAGGATGCAGACGATAAAACTATCCCTGGTGCTTCTGGTGCAATCTCTGATGCAATTCAGTTTGTATATGGTGGAGAAAGTTATTATCAGGTAAGTTTATCTAAAGACTCGATAGATGGGACGTTTGTTGTTCCAGGTAGAACAAGACTGGTAGACCCAGTTTCTATCGGTGCCACGGTCCTTACAGTGGACACTACGGTAGGGTTTCCAACAAGTGGTATTTTAAACCTAGTAAACAATGGGACTGTTGGAGTTGTAACTTATACGGGTACAACTGTAGACCAATTTGTTGGTCTTAATACTATGACGAGTTCTTATGATCTCGGTGATGAAGTTAGATATGGTAATGTTGCTTATGGTTATTCTGGTGGTAGTTCTAAGAAAGTAGAAGTTGTTATTACTGGTGTTCTGAAGGAATTAAACGTTCCAAAACAGACTTATTATATTAATAAAGGAGATAAAGTTCGTGTTGGTCATTTAGGGATACAAAAGAGTGCAGATGATGCAAAATTTAATTCTTGGTTAGTTAATAGTTGTGTTAGGTTTAGACCAACATTAATTGAAAGAATATCTAGTGATGTATTCCGTATGATGACGGAATCTCCTAATGGTTTCATGGAAGAAGATATAATAGAAGTAATTGATGCAGGTATGAATGTACTTGCAACTGGTAGAGTTTCAGAAACTAGAAATTTACAAGAATTCATCTTAAGTGATGTTCCTGGTGTTTCGCAAATTAACATATACTATATCAGGAAGAAGATTAATAGAGGAAATAGTTCAGTTCATGATAATATTACCAAATATACAACAAATGTACAGAATGTTTATGATAGTGACCTACCTGATGTAGAAAAGATTCCTCCACATCCTCATGCATATGTTGCTGCACCTTCTATCCCAACTTTAGGACAACAACCTATAGTTGTTTCTGACAGGTCTGTACAGTGGAGTGGTGGAACAGTTGGATCAGAGATTCAAATAACTGAAGGTGCAACAGATCATGGTTTTTACTCTGGAGAGGTTGTTACCTATAGAGCTCTTAGTGGATTCTTGGGTTATTTGATTGATGGAAAGAATTATTTTGTAAAACGAGCAAATTCAAACAATGTTCAGTTAGCAAACTCTTTATCTGACCTTGTTAATGATACTTATGTTGATGCTAGTGGAAATGGTATATTCCGTTTAGATATTCCAGAATTATCTGGTAAGAAACTAGAACATCAAAAATTATTAAAGAGAATTCCTATTACTCCAGTTTTTGATGGTAATCAATATGAAACTATTCCAGGAGCTACAGGTATTCTTGTTAATGGTACTGAAATTCTAAACTATAAGTCTGGTGACGTTATTTTCTATGGTGGTGTTAAATCTATTGATGTTTTAGAAGGTGGTAAGGAATATGATGTAGTTAATCCACCAAGAGTAACTATTGAAAGTACTACTGGTATTGGTGCAAGTGCTACTGCTAATGTTAAAGGTAAATTCCAAAGAATTGATGTTCTTGATGGTGGTTTCGATTATGTTGAACCACCAGTTGTAGAAATTACTGGTGGTAATGGTAAAGATGCTATTGCACGAAGTATTTTAAAGAAAATAGATCATTTTACAGACTTTGACGCATCATCTACTGGTGGTAGAATTAATATTGGAGATAATACTATTGGTTTCACTACTTTCCATAAGTTTAGAGATGGTGAAGCTATTATCTACAAGGCATTCAGTGGCACTGGTGCAATTGGTATTGCAAGTGCTGGTATTACAACAACAGGCATTCAATTAACACCAGATCAGAGATTAGTTAATAACTCGGTTTATTATGCTGCAAGAATAGACGCTCATACAATTAAACTTGCAAATAATGAGAATGATGCAATAACAAGATCAAATATTATTAATATTACTGGATTTGCAGATGGAACACAAAGATTCCAAAGTTTAGAACAGAAAAAAGTATTAGGTAGAATTATTGTTGAAAATAGTGGTGAAAATTATGAAAATAAGAGAAGATTAGTTCCGCCTGTAGGTGTTAATACATATTCTGACTTTATTGAGTTCAATAATCATGGATTCCAAGATGGTGAGTTAATTAGATATAGTAATAGTGATGGAACTGCTATTGGTGGTCTTTCTCAAACACAAGATTATTATGTTCTTAAGGATAATGATAATAAATTTAGACTTGCCGCTGCTGGTATAGGAACTACTCTTTCTGATGCGAACTATAAGACAAATCAATACGTTGATTTGGAATCAATTGGTTCTGGTGAACATATATTTAACTATCCACCAATTGTAGTTAATGTAAAAGGTAGACTTGGTATTAATACTAGTTCTAGTGAGAATTATCATGCAACTGTTAATCCAATTGTTAGAGGTTCTATAACTTCTATTAATCTTGAGGCTCCTGGTAATAACTATGGTGCATCTAATGTCTTTAACTTTACTATTCCTCCACAAGTAAGAGTTTCCGCAGGTTCTTCCTCAGAGTTTAAACCAATTGTATCTAAAGGTAAGATTCAGTCAGTTATTGTTACTCGTGGTGGTTATAATTATACTTCTGTACCAGATTTAACTATTAATGGTGATGGAGTAGGTGCAAAGATTATTGCTAAAGTTGAAAACGGTCAGGTTAAGAGTGTAACCGTTGCAAATGGTGGTGTTGGATATTCAACTTCTAATGTTGCTGTTCAAGAGACAATACCAGGTACTAACGTTAAGATTTTAACAAAAATTGCTAGTTGGAACGTTGATGCTGTAGAAAGAAACAAAAATATTATTAAAGAAGATGATGGATATTTAACTAGAGGAGATAATGATAATGGAATGAAATTTACTTCATTCTATGCTCCTAGAGAACTTAGAAAAGCTTTAAAACAGAAGAATAGTGATAATACAAAAGACTATGCATCTAGTGATCTGAACATTGTTAATAACGCTGAAGAACTGTCAACTAAACACTCTCCTATCATTGGATGGGCATATGATGGCAACCCCATATACGGTCCATATGGGTATAAGACTAAATCAGGTGGTGACGCAGTTATTATGCGTTCTGGCTATGCCTTAAAGACCTCTAGAGTGGGTGGTCCGCCTATTGATATGTTCCCTATTGGATTCTTTATTGAAGACTATGAATTCCAAGGAAATGGTGATTTAGATGAAAATAATGGTCGTTTTTGTGTAACACCAGATTACCCTAATGGTGTTTATGCATACTTTGCAACTATTGATCCAAACCAGAATGACGCTAGTGGTCCATTTAAGAATTTCCGTGCTCCTAAGTTCCCATACTTAATAGGAGACAAATTCTCTGCATGGCCAGATAGATGGAACTTTATTGAAACTAATAATCAAATTAGAGACTTTAATAAGTTTAATGTTCGGAGAAATACTTATCCTTATAGAATTGACCAAGCAGGTGCTACTTATGAAGGAATATATGATAGTAGAAAAATAACTAATCAAGAAAATATTGTTAACTTTGCTTCTGCTGGTAATGTTAATAAGTATGAGATTGAGAATGCTGGAACTGATTACAAAGTAAAAGATGCATTAGAGATTGAATCTTCTGATGGATGGGGTGCTGGATTTGCAGCAATAGTTTCTAATGTTGGTGGTAAAGAAATTGTTTCTATTGGTGCAACAGTAGCAAAGATTGAAAATATCGTTTTTGAATACAATAATAACAACGGACAAGTAACTGGATTCTCTAGTCAACCACATGGTTTGACAATAGGAGACCAAATTACTGTATCTGGTTTATCTACCGATTCAGTACCTAAACTTGATGGTAGACATGTTGTTGGTTTTAATACTAATTTCTTATTATTAAGTACAGGTATTGGAACCACTGGTGCTACAGGAATTATAACCGATATTCATATATCTGGTAATCTTTCAAAAGAAAGTGTTTCTGCTGATGATGTTCTTGGCATTTCAACAGAAAGAATGCTTGTTATGAATGTTGATGGACTGAATAATAAGATAAAAGTTAAAAGAGAATTTGATGGAGTAGTAGGAACTGCTCATAGTGGAACTTCGTTAATTACTGTTCTTAATAGAACTATTAACTTCCCAATAGGATTAAGTACTGATGTTATAACCAATAGGAATATATCTGCATACTTCAATCCGTCTAAGAGTCTTGCATTAGGTTCTACTGCTGGTGTTGGTATTGGTTCAACAATTTACTTTAACTACAAGGTTGTCGGTGGAATAACAACAAGTCAATTTATCCCAACACAAACTCTTAGGTTGCCTGATCATGGTTTTATTGATGGTCAGAAGTTGAATTATTCTTGTGGTGATACTGGAATTGGTATATCTGTTTATAATGGAATATCTACATTTACTCTTGCAAATAATACACCAGTATATGCAATTAATGCTGGTAAGGATTTCTTAGGTATTTCAACTAATCCACTTGGTATAGGTTCCACTGGTTCAGTTACTGGTATTGGTTCTACTGCTTATAGACTCTTCTTTAGTGGATATGGTTCTGGACAACTTCATAGTTTCAAACCACAAAAGACTCAAATTACTGGTTATGTTGAGAAAGTTATAGGAACAGTTGTTTGTAAGGAATCACACGGACTAATAGCTAATGATGAAGTCACTTTATCCCTTACTCCAGGTATATCAACCACTGTTAACGTTAAGTATAGTGATGCTACGAAGAGAACTCTTATTAATGCTAGAGAGTTTGGTGCCAGTGCCGTTAATACAGATAACTATCTGATTACTATCAATGATCATGGATATCAGACTGGTGATAAAGTATTCTATACCACATCAAGTGCTGCAACTCCTTTAGTTAATCATTCTTCCTATTTTGTTGTAAGAAACGATAAGAATTCATTTAGACTTGCTGAAACATATCACAAGGCAACAAAACTTATTCCAGAAACTATTACAATAACTGCTGCTGGTTCTGGTCACGAAATAAGTCAGATTAACCCACCAATTAGACTTACTCGTGGTTATACAGTAGGATTTGCTGTTTCTGATACTTCACTTGGTGTAGAACTTGTTGGTAATAGAAAACAGATATTTGATTTACAATTCTTTAGAGATAAGAATTTCACTAAACCATATTATACTAATGAACAAGAAACAGGTTTCCAAGTTACTAATGTGGGAACTGTTGGTGTTACAACTACTGCAAAGGTAAATGTTTCTGTAACTGAGAACACTCCAGAACAACTTTTCTATAAACTCAATAATGTTAACTATAATATTATTGATGTAACTAGTGATTATAAGAAGGATCCAATTGTTGATGAAGATGTTATTAACTATTCAAATATACTTGTCAAAGAAAGTGGATATAATGGTAGGTTCAAAGTTGTAGGTGTTGGTACTACTACATTTAAGGTTACTCTACCTGGAGAACCAGAGAAGGATTCCTATACTTCTGATCAAGCAACAGTTCTCAAATATAGAACTACTGCTACTCAAGTATCTGGTCCTATTGAGAAACTACAGATTACATCTAAAGGAAAGGCTTATAAGAGTATCCCTGTAGTAGCATCTATAGGTTCTACTTCAGGTGCAGGAGCGCTCATTAAACTTGAGAGTGACAATATAGGTATTTTAAGAAGGTCAACTATTAATAATATTGGTTATGATTATTCTTCAGATAAGACTCTTGAACCAACTGCTGATATCCCTCAGATTATTAGGTTAAATAGACTTTCTAGTATTAATGAGATTGGTATTACTTCTGGTGGTAAGAATTATTTGCAACCACCTAAGATTGTTGTTATTGACAGAATTACTAATCAAGTTAATAAAGGTATAGAAGCAGTTTTAGACCTTCAAGGAACTGCAGTTAATCAGGTTAATATTACAAATAACGCTAAGAACCTTTATGACAGTAATCCAAAAATAGTTGCTATTCATAACTCAAATGGTGTTAGTGTTAAAGATCTTGATTGGGATTCTTCTTCTAAAGTTGTAACTCTGACTCTTAATGGTACTTATACATCTTCCACATATCCATTTACTATTGGAAAGAAAGTATTTGTAGAGAATATTGGTATTGCTTCTACAGGAACTGGATATAACTCTACAAATTATGCTTATGATCCATTTACTGTTACTGGAGTTAATACTAATGCTGGTGGTGGAAATGCCACAGTATCTTATAAGTTAGATAAGTCTGTTACAAATCCAGGTATCTTTAGTGGTGATAATTCTTCTGCTACTGTTGTACCATTTGAGAATATGCCAATATTCTCAGCAACTGTTACTCCTAATGACTTTAGTGATGGAGAAATTATTAGGTCTACGGATAATTATGGAGATGTAATTTCTTGGAATAGTCGCAATAAGTATATTAAAGTTATTTCTAGCAACCCATTTGAGGTTGGTGATGTTATTAGTGGTGATTCTTCTAAATCTGTTGCTATTATCGAATCTGTTACTAGATGGCAGTCGATATATGACCTAGATGCATTATCAGAAGTTCATCATGGTTGGCAGAGACCAACTGGTGAATTAAATAATGAATTGCAGAGAGTTCAAGATAGTGATTATTATCAAATATTCTCATACTCACTGAATAGTGAAATTCCTCACCATAAGTGGAAAGATCCTGTTGGAAGTCTTGGTCATGTAGTTGGATTTAAAAACTTCTCCGATTTGGATATTGTTTCAGTTGCAGGTGCAGATTCTAAGGGTAGAACTAACGCTAAGGTAGGTGTTGGTTCTGATATGATGATTACTCGTTCTGATCTTGTTCGTGAAGATATGTCACTTCATACAAGATATGACTTTGATGTAGTTTCAGAAAATTCTAAAATTGTTAATGGAGTACTTGTTTCTGACGAAATACGTTTTGCTAATAGAGTTTTAACTGACTATATTGAGGCAAGACATAATAGGGCAATATCTATTGATGGTGTAAGTCATCTCTTTAATGACGAACCAAGACCAACACCTTATGCAGATATTGATGATTGGGATCTCACAGAAGTTAGAAGTGGTAAGTACTATTTGTTTGCATTTGATAAGAGATATAAGGGTGAAAAAGAGATAATTCAAATCAACGTTCTTCATAATGGTTCTTTTGCAACTATTATGCCTTTTGGTAGAGTAGAAACACAAATTGACCTTGGTGCATTTGACTTTATTATTGATGAGGCAACTGGTTATCTACGTTTCTCTCCAGCTAAGTTCAGAAAGAATGATTATGCAATTAGACTGTTTGATATTGGAACCTGGGTTGAAACAAATGCCACTGGTATTGGTTCAACTACTGTAGGTGCAGGTTATGAATGGCATTCCACTTCAACTGGTATAGGTTCTACTACTGCTCCACAAGCTCTAGGAATTGTTACTTTTGGTGCTAGTGATTACAGTACAATAAAACTATTTGCAGAAACAACAGAAACAACAGGGGATCAACGAAGTCAACTCAATGAAATGGTCATAATGAGTGATGGTTCTGAGTTGTATACTCTTGAATATGCTCAAATGATTACGGATAGTCAGACTATTACTGATTCTCCTAGTGTTGGACTTGGTACATTTGGAGCAAATATAAAGTCTGGTATTGGAAGTGTATTCTTCACTCCTCTTGCTGGAGTTGGTGTAACAATGAAGGTACATCAAACAATATTCGCTGGTGCTTCTACAGTTGGTATTGGAAGTACTAATCTTGGTTCTTCTCAAGTTCTTACAGAGACTTCACAGATATCTGCATCAGGATCACCTCAAGCAACACGTATTAGTGGATTTACATCTACTGCATTCCAAGCTGCTGATTGTTTAATAGAAGTTAAAGATACTACTAATAATAAGTTGGGTGTTAGACAGGTTACGTTGATACATGATGGTACAGATTGTTTCTTTAGTGAATATGGAGTAATGGATAATACTCCATCTGCTTATAATAATCCTGGTATTGGTACTATTGGGGTCGGATTCCATACTACAGGACATCAAGTTGAATTAAGACTTACTCCACCTGTAAATGCTGCATGTACTGTTAAAGTACTTCAATACAATATGTCAGAAGTTGGTGGACCAACTACTGTTAGTAACTATCAACATTCTTTCTTTAAGGCTAAAGATGCTAAGTACACTGGTACAGAGAATGATATTAAGTTTGAGTTCCCTCTAAAACACGATAGTCAACCAGTATTCAACAAAGTATTTGATTCATCTTCTACAGACAGTGTTAATTTAGCTGATAATATCTTTGTTATTGATAATCACTTCTTTACGACTGGAGAGAAGATTACTTATACTCCAACTGGTACTGGAACCACAATGAGTGTTGGTATTGGTACTACTAATAATGCAATTGGTATTGGTACAACTGATAAACTTCCTTCTGAAGTCTATGTTGTTAAGATTGCTGAGAACAAGTTTAAAGTTGCTGTTAGTGCAACTGATGCTCTTGCTGCTGTTCCTAAAGTTTTGGATTTGAATGCTGTTGGAGTAGGAACTACACATGCATTTACGTCTCAGAATTTGAATTCTAAGATGCTTGTAGCTCTTGATAATAATATTCAAGCTCCATTAATTCAGTCCCCAATAACATCAAATCTTTCTGCAGATCTTGGCACAGAAACTGATTATGCTAAGTTTGTTGGTTTAACATCATTCTTCTCAGGTGATATTTTAAGAATTAATGATGAATATGTCAAGATTGATACAGTTGGTATAGGTTCTACAAATCAATTACTTCTTTATAGGGCTCAGTTAAATTCTACCCTTGCTGAACATAGTGCTGGTGCTACTGTTACTAAGTACGTAGGAAACTATCAAGTTGTTAGAGATACTATTAACTTTGCTGGTGCTCCTAAAGGTGCTAAAGGTCCAACTGGTTTAACAACTACTTCTACATTTAATGCTCGTGCATTCATTAGAACAGGTATCCCAGAGGGTTCAACAGAAACATATGTAGATAATAGTGTTTTAGATAGTATTGAAGATCAATTTACTGGATCTGATAAGGATTTCATTCTTAAATCAGAAGGTGCTAATGTAACTGGATTCTCAACGAACACTGGAATCATTCTTCTCAATGAGATATTCCAGAATCCAGTTGCACCTGATGATTACACACTCACACAGACTGCTGGTATTACATCTATTAGTTTCACTGGTGCAGGAGTATCAGTTGCTTATGATGTCAACGTTTCATCTATTCCTAGAGGTGGAGTTATTGTTTCAGTTGGAGAAACAAGTTCCTTTGGATATCAGAATTTAGTTTCTGCTGGTGGTACTGCTGTTGTTTCTTCTGCAGGAACAGTTTCCTCAGTATCTATTGGAAATAGTGGTTCTGGTTATAGAGTAGGAATTCAGACAAATATTCTTGTTAAGGCTAGAACTAGTTCTGGTGTTACAACCATTGGTACTGCTAATGTTGATGCAGGTATAGTTACTTCAGTAACTATTACAAACGGTGGTTCTGGATACGATAAAATACAACCACCAGATCTTGAGTTTGAACCACCACTTAATTATGAAAATATGAGATTAACTGGTAGTGCAACTGGTATTGGTGCATCTGTATCTGTAGTTGTTGGTGCTGGTTCTAGTGTTATTGCATTTACTATAACAAACTTTGGTTATAACTATAAGATTGGTGATACTTTAACTCTAGACACTGCATCTGGTGCAAATGCAGGTATTCACACAGATTCCTCCGCTGGTTCATCCTTTAAGGCATTTGAACTAACAGTTGACGAAACCTTTAATGATAGTTTCTCTGGATGGTCATTTGGACAACTACAGAAGATTAATACTTTTGAAGGTGACTTTGATGGTAAGAGAAAGACATTTACATTTAAGATAACCGAAGGTGCAGCTGCAACTCAAGTTACTTTAAGAGCTGCGAAAGGTTCTCCAATTAAGATAGAAGATAATATTATAGTCTTTATTAATGATATTCTTCAGGTTTCTAAGGAAAGTTATACAATTAATGGTGGTTCTAGAATTGAGTTCTCTGAAGCTCCTAAAGCTGGTGATAAAGTAAGAATCTACTTCTATAGAGGATCTGATAATGATGTCTTTGATATGGATATATTGGAGACAATAAAAGTTGGTGATGAAGTTCAAATTAATACATATCCTGAAAAAGGATTAACTGACGGATTCCAACAGAATCCAAGAACTGTTACTGGTATTACTACTACTGACACAATTACTACTAATACATATCCTGGTCCTGGTATTGCTACAGTTCGTGCAGATCTTAGACCTATTGTTTGGACAAAACAACTTAGTGATGTTGTTATTGATAATAAGGCAATAACAAAGGATAGGACAGAGTTAGAAGCAGGTATTAGACCAACTGGATATATTATTAACTCAGTTTCTACTGCTTCAACAGACTTCTTCGTAGACAATGCGGTTCCACTCTTTAATGAGTTTGATGATCGTTCAGAGTCAAAACAGGCTCTTACTATTTTCGATCCAACTACAAGAACAGGTGCTGCAGCTACTGCTGTTGTAGCTACTGGTATTGGTACTACATTTACTAGTGGTACTATTCAAGAAATCATTATTTCTGATGGTGGTGCTGGATTTACTACTGTTCCTCATGTTGCTATTGGTGTTACTGCTGGTATCGGAACAATTCATTCTGGTATTGCTGTTACATTTACTACAAATGCTTCAGCAGTAGCCACTCTCTCTGGTGTTGGTACTGTATCATCTATCCATGTATCAGTTCCTGGTATTGGTTATACGTATACTAATCCACCATCTGTACTTATTGCACCACAAAGACAAACTAAGGAAAAGATAAGTAGTGTTAAATATGATGGGGACTTTGGTATTATTACTGGTATCGGTACTACTACTGTAGCTGGTATTGCTACCACTGGATTAACATTTGATCTCTTTATTCCACTTGATTCTCCACTAAGAGATAGTTCTATAATGACTACTCCTAGATTAACTAGTGGAATTCAAACAGGATATTATTTTGTTGCATACAATACAAATACTGGAACTGCTAATACTTCATATGCTGATGCTACTGGAATAACAACAGTTGGTATTGGATCTACATTCATTGACAACATTTATAAAGTGATGGCTGTAGAAAATGTAACTGGAAGTGCTCATGGAGTTGGTTCTACTACTCTGAGGAGAGTAACAGTTAGTGTGGGTTCTACTGCAGGGGTTAGTATTGGAAGTAGTGCAACTGCTCAAGATACTGATTTTGGTAACTATAGTTGGGGTCGTATATACGATTTCGTAAGGGCAGATGCACAGTCATTCAGTGTTATTAACAGCGATGGCGTAACTGGTATTCTTACTGGACCTGTTATTGTTAGAACACGAGACCTAAAGGAAGCCAACATTTAAAATCTTAAACATAAATAAAACAAAAAGTCTTTAAAATGTCAGCAATTATAACTGATCAACTTCGTATATTGAATTCTGAGAATTTTGTAGCAGGAGTTGGATCAACAACTAATAGTTATTACGTCTGGATTGGACTTCCTAACCCAGGTGAGTTTCAGTCGGATTGGGATGAGAATCCCCCTGCGCCTAAAGATTCGTTTGATGATGAGAACGACTATTGGGATAATATGATTGCTTTGAAGAAAATTAATGAGTCAGATGTTGTTAGAGTTGTAAGAAAGGTAGATTGGACTTCTGGTACAACATATGAGATGTACCGACCAGATTATACAAGAGATAATCTTGCTCCACAGACAGGTGCTTCAACTCTTTATGATGCAAATTATTATGTTATAAACTCGGATTATCGTGTTTATATTTGTATTCAGAATGGTACGGATCCAGAAAACCCAAATGGTAGACCCTCTCTTGATGAACCTTTGTTTACTGACTTAGAACCAAGGTCTGCAGGTAGTTCTGGTGATGGATATATTTGGAAATATCTTTATACAATTAAACCAAATGAACTTATAAAGTTTGATTCTACTAGTTTTATCCCAACACCACAGAGCTGGTCTACAAATGCTGATGTTGCTGCTGTAAGGAATAATGCTGCAACTAGTGGACAACTTAAAGTTGTAACTATCACCAATAGAGGTGTTGGTTATGGTACTGCTACAACTTATAACGAAGTTCCAATAAAAGGTGATGGTTCTGGTGGAAAATGTTCTGTTGTTGTGAATGCTGCTGGTAAAATCGATTCTGTAGAGGTTACTAGTGGTGGTTCAAATTATACATTTGGAACTGTTGACTTGAGTGCTGTAGGTCTTGCAAACCCATCAGGTTCTACTGATGCAGCTTTTAAAGTTATTATTCCTCCTCAAGATGGTCATGGGTCTGATATCTATAGAGAACTCGGATCATATAGAGTTCTTATCTATTCTCGTTTAGAGAATGATGTGACGAACCCAGATATTATTAGTGGTAACCAATTTGCTAGATTGGGTCTTGTTAGAGATCCATATGCTTATGGTTCAACTAGTAATCTAACACTTTCAAAAGCAAGTGCTGTTTATGCACTGAAATTGACTGGTGCTGGTTCTACTACTACTAAGTACACTGCTGACTCTGAGATAACTCAAGAAGTTGGTATTGGTTCTACTGCTGTTGGTAGAGTTATTAATTGGGATTCAAACACTGGTGTTCTTAAATATTGGCAAGACAGAAGGGTTGCTATTTCTACAGATGGAACAGCACCAAGTTACGGATATGAATTGTTTAGATTCTCGTCTGATCCTTCAACTGGTGCAGGTACTACTGTATTTGGTGGTACTAATAATCTGAATATAGATACCAACTTTGGTACTGCTGTTGCTCCAGGTGTGACAACTCAAATAAATAATAAGACTTATAACCTTGGAATGAACTTTGTTAAAGGGGTTGCTAATCCAGAGGTTGAGAAGTACAGCGGCGACATTATCTACGTAGACAATAGAGCAGCTGTTACTCGTAGCTCACAACAAAAAGAAGACGTTAAAATCGTATTGGAATTCTAAAAAACCATGCCACAGGAAACGAACCTAAATGTCAATCCGTACTTTGACGATTTTGACAGCGCTAAGAATTATTATAAGGTACTTTTTAAACCAGGAACTCCTGTTCAGGCGAGAGAATTAAGTACGCTTCAGTCTATTCTACAGAATCAGATTGAACAGTTTGGTACTCACTTTTTTAAAGAGGGTGCAAAGGTTATCCCAGGTAACCTTACATATGATAATAACTTTTTCTGTGTAGAAATTGAGTCAACATTTTTAGGTATTCCTGTATCGTTATATCTTAATCAGTTAAAGGGTATTAGAATCACTGGCGAAAGGTCTGGTGTTACTGCAACAGTAAGGAAAGTTCTTACATCTGAAGAATCAGAAAGAGGTAATATAACATTATATGTTAAGTATGAAAAGTCGGGTTCAGAAGATTTCTCTACAGAGAAGTTCTTTGATGGAGAGAACCTTATTACTGATAGGGATATAATTTATGGTTTAAATATCATTGCTCAAAATGAGACTTTTGGTATTACCATTGCTTCTGGTGCATCTTCTACTGGATCAGCAATGTCTATTGGTGAAGGTGTTTATTTTGTAAGAGGTTGTTTTGTTCAGAATCATAGTGAAACTCTAATTCTTGATCAGTATAATAATAGACCATCTTATAGAATTGGTTTTGATGTTGCGGAAGAATTTATAACTGCTGATGAAGATCCAGATTTGAACGATAATGCATCTGGATTTACAAACTTTGCTGCACCTGGTGCAGATAGACTTAAGATTACTATTCAACTTTCAAAGAAAGATTTACAGGATAAGAATGATCAGAATTTTATAGAAATTGCTCGTGTTGAAAATGGTACTCTTCAGAGTTTTGTTAAAGATACTCAGTATAATTTAATTCGTGATACTCTTGCTGCTAGAACATATGATGAGTCTGGTGATTACTATGTTAAACCTTTTGAACTCTTTGCAAAAGAGTCATTAAATGACCAAGTTGGTAATAAAGGAATTTATACTTCAGAACAAAAGACTCAACAGGGAGGTACGCCATCTAAGGACTTGATGTTAATTCAAGCATCTCCAGGTAAAGCGTATGTAAAAGGATATGATATACAAAAGATTGCTTCTACTTTTATTGATGTAGAAAAACCAAGAACTACAAAGAAGATAGAACAAGAGTCGGTTAATTATTCAACTGGTGCTCCTATTTTTGTTAATAATGTATTTGGTTCTCCTAGTTTAGGTATAGGTACTACCGCAACTGTCTCACTTGTTAGTACAAGAAGAGCTGGTTTAACAACTGTTGGTATTGCTCCTGGTGGAGAAGAAGTTGGTGTTGCTAGACTTTATGACTTTAAAGCACAATCAGCTAGTTATGTTAATGAAGCAACCAAATACGAAGTAAGACTTATTGATATTAAAACATTTACTAAAATCAAAGTTGGTATTGCTATAACTTCAGTTGCCGATTCAGACCATATTGAAGGTGCAAGAAGTGGTGCTCAAGGTTTTGTATATGGAACAACTGGTGCAAATAAAAGTGATTTGACCCTTGTTGATACGATAGGTAAATTTGTTAAAGATGAATCAATTCTTATTAATGGTGTAGCTCAAGGTAGAGTAATTACAAAAGTATCAGATTATGGTATGAATGATGTTAAGTCATTCAAGAGTTCTGTAGGTGTATCTACATTTGAAGCTGATATGGTTCTGGATGGTGCAAGGTCACTTTCTAACCAAGTTTCTGGTTCAATGACTTTAGTATGGGGTGCTGGTAATACTGGTACTATTACTGCAGCTGGTAATAATTTCGCTGGTATTATAACTTCAGGAAATATTATTAGTTATCCTGTAGCTGGTAAAACTGTACCAACATTTAATAAAATTACTGGAGTATCTACTGATGGTACTACTATTAATGTTACTGGTATAACAACAGTTCCAAATGTTATGGATGGTGGAGTTCCTACAGGAACTACAAATGTTACTGCGTTAACAATTAGAAGATCATTATTTAATGTTAATGATAATACTATTACAACCCCACTTAACCATAAAAATATTGCAAGTCTTGATGTAACTAATACTACTGTTCAATTTAGAAAACAATATTCTGGTATTAATGTATCAAGTAATTCATTTACTTCACCTGATGCTGGTACGAATTTATTTTTCCAACCATTTGATGAAGAAAGATACTTTATATCTTATGCTGATGGTTCTATAGAACCATTACAGGCAAGTCAGATGAGTCTTTCTGCCAATAAGAAGACAGTAACTTTTGTTGGATTAAGTAAGGCTTCAGGAAAAGCAAATCTTTTTGCAACAGTATTAAAGGGAACTGTAGTAACTAAGAAGAAGAACCTTAATGAGGCAAATACCCTTGTTATAAATCGTTCTAAATTAACTGCTTCAGGTATTGGAACAAATACTTTAAATGATGGACTTACTCATAGTAATGTTTATGGAACTAGAGTACAAGATAAGTTTATATCTCTACAAGTACCAGAATCTGTATCTTTAGCTGCAGTTTATGAATCAAATGATTCAGGAGATCCAGATCTACCTTCATTAGTACTTGGTGGATATTCTGGACCAAGTGGAAATAATACAGATTTAATTATTGGTGAAAGATTAACAGGTGTTGAGAGTAATGCTGTTGGTATGGTTGTTGAAAGACCAAATACTGTTAATGTTGGTATAGTTCCTCTTAACTCAACTGAGTTTATTGTTGGAGAAACTGTTAAGAGTAATAAGTCTGGTGTTGCTGCTCTTGTTGGAGCTACAACTAGAGGAGATAGAAACGTAACCGAACAATATATGCTTGGTGTAAATGATCGAGCAAATTATTATGATTTCTCTTATGTTAGAAGAAAGAAAGACTTTGGAGAACCAAAGAATAGATTAAAGATTGTATTTAAGAACTTCTTTGTTAATTCGGATGATGATGGTGATTTCTTTAGTGCTTCAAGTTATCCAGAAGATTCTAAAGATTTGATTCCACCTAGTGTAATGTATGAACTTAGGTCTAGTGATCTTATTGATATCAGACCTAGAGTAAAAACATATGATACAACAACTTCAATATCTCCATTTAATTTCAAGTCAAGAATATTTTCTGATGATGGCGCTAGTATTCCAGATCCTTTAGTACCAGACGAATCTATTATTGTAAGTTATGATTATTATCTTGGTAGAAGTGATAGATTATTCCTTGATATTAATGGTACTTGGGAGTATATAAAAGGTACTCCGGCAGATCTTCCAACTATACCTCAACCAGTTGGTGATGCAATTGAAGTTGCTACAATTGATTTAGCTCCTTATGTTTATGACCTTAAAAATGATGTCATGATCACCAGAACCAAACATAAACGGTTCACGATGGCTGATATTGGAAGACTTGAAGAAAGACTGAAGAATGTTGAGTATTATACAAGATTATCTCTTCTTGAGTCTGATACTAAGAATATGTCCATAACTGATGCAAATGGTTTGAATAGGTTTAAATCTGGATTCTTTGTAGATAACTTTAAGACTCATGATGCACACCAGATTGCTCATCCAGACTTTTCTGCAAGTATTGATGCTAAAAATGCATTCCTAAGACCTGGACATTATACTACTGCTATTGATCTTATTGTTGGTTCTCAGTCATTAATTGGTATTGGTACTACTGCTAATCCTACTCTTGATATCAATTATGTAACAGACATCGATGGTTCAAATGTCAAGAAGACTGGAAGACTTGTAACTCTAGATTATAATGAGAAGAAATTCCTTGAACAAGGATATGCATCTAGAGTAGAGAATGTTAACCCATTCCTCATTGTTTTCTATGCCGGTGACATTAAACTTAATCCAGACTCTGATATATGGATGGATACTAAGAGATTAGATGCTAATGTTATTCGTAGAACTAGTGAATATGATAATGTTGTTGCACAACTTGGTATCGATAGCCAAACTGGTTTGAGTGAAATGGATTGGGGTGCTTGGGAAACTGACTGGAGTTCTGAAAAGATTACAACAAGAACTGAAGTTATCACAGAAAAACTTGATGGTCCTATCAGTCCTCAACAATTGAAGGATATGGGAGTCACGGCTAATTTAGCCAACCATCAAAACGTTAATTATATTCCTGATTATGGAATGGTAAAACGTTTGAATAATGGTAATTGGGTTCCTAGAGGCGGAGGAATGTTTACCGATGTTACTCTGACTCATAGACAAGAAATTCAAGATATTGAGATAACAGATCATCAGTCTAGAGAAGGTATTCAGTATAAGGTAACACCAGTTGAAACTGAAGAATCTTTGGGTGATAGAATGATTAGTAGGGATAGAATCCCATTCATGAGATCTAGAAATATTGAAGTAACAAATACAAGAATGAAACCTAGAACTAAGTTTTATACATTCTTTGATGGTGTAGATGTTACCCAATATATGACTCCAAAGCTTTTGGAAATTACAATGGATAGTGGTTTATTCCAAACTGGTGAAACTATTAATGGATTTAATGCATCTACAGTAACTGCTGGTGGTACTCCAGAGTTTAGATGTAGACTTGCTACACCAAATCATAAGTATGGTCCATATAATGATCCTACTGATGTATTTGGACTTAATCCCTATGTAAATAATGCAACTCTTCCTGCAAGTTATTCTACTTCTTCTTCATTATTAAATGTTGATACATTTAGTCTTGCTAGTGAAGTTACTGGAACATTTTATGGTCATGTTACAAAAGGGATGAAGATAAAAGGTCAGACTAGTGGTGCAGAAGCTACTATATCTGATGTTAGAATGATTAGCGATTCTATTGGTAACTTAATTTGTTCCTTTAATATACCAAATCCAAATGTTGAAGCTAATCCAAGATGGGAAACTGGTACTAAGACTTTACGGATGACTACTAGTGCTGTTAACTCAGAGATTGGTGGAACAGTTACTGGTTCTGCTGAAACTAATTTCTATGCACAAGGTGAATTAGATACTATTCAAGAAAATGTTTTAAGTATTAAGACTCCACAAATTGAACGTTTAACTACAGAAGAACAAAGAGTTATTCAAGATAGAATTGTCAGTAGACCAGGCGAAAGAGAAACTGATATTGGATCTGCTGTTCAGTACTATGACCCACTTGCTCAAACATTTAGAGTTGAGGAAGCAACTGGTATATTCTTAACATCAGTTGATGTCTTTATGAGAGATAAAGATGCAGAACTTCCTTTGACCTTACAAGTAAGAACTGTTGAAACAGGTCTTCCAACTTCTAAGATATTACCATTTGCTATTGTTGTTAAAGAACCAAAAGACGTTAATATATCTGAGGATGCTTCTATTCCAACTAGATTCACTTTTGAATCTCCAGTTTACTTAGCGGGTGAGAACGAATTTGCTATTGTTCTTGTAACTCCTGCAGAAAACTATAACTGTTGGATTTCAAGGATGGGTGAAATTGATATTTCAACCGCTAACTTACCTGATGAACAACAGGTGATGATTAGTCAACAACCATATCTTGGTTCACTATTTAAGTCTCAGAACGGTACTACTTGGGATCCAAGTCAGTATGAAGATATGAAGTTCAATCTTTATAAGGCTGAATTTAATACTGGTACTCCTGGTACTGCAAGATTCTATAATCCAGATCTTGCTGAAGGTAATGGTCAGATTCCTACTCTTCAAAACAATGCTATTGAAGTTCTTTCTAGAAAGGCAGTTGTAGGTCTTGGTACTACATTCTCAACCCCTGCAGGATTTGTTCCTGGAGTAACTGTTACTCAAGAAGGAAATCTATATGCTTCTGCTACACTTACTGGAGTTGCAGGCATTGCTAGTGTAGGTGCTCAAACCTTTACTATTGTTAATCCTGGTATTGGTTATACTCCTCAAACTGGATCTCTTGCATATACCAGTATACCTCTTCCAACATTAAGTGGTTCTGGTACTGGAATGATTGGTAATGTTACTGTAAATAATGGACAAATATCTGCGGTAACAGTTACAACGGGTGGACAGAACTTTGCTCTTGGAGATACTGTAGGAGTTGGTACTCTTGGTCTTGGAAATGGTAGTGGAGCCGTACTTGCAGTTGGAGTTGTTACTTCAAATAATACTCTTCTCCTTGAAAATATTCAAGGTTCATTTAATACAGGTGTAGGCACTATTACGTATAATAATGGTTCTAACGTTGTTGTAGTTGGTAAGGGAGTTACAGTTAATTCCTTTGATATTGATTCCGCTAGTGATGGTTTACACTTTAAAGTTAATCATCGTGCTCATGGAATGCACGCTTTCAATAACTTAGTAACTATTAGTCGTGTTGAATCTGATGTTCCTGTAACTACACTTACTGCAGATTTATCGAACACTTCAACAGATGATATTTCTGTTAGTTCTTCTTCTAACTTTAGTGAGTTTGAGGGAGTTGGAGTTGGAACTACAAATTATGGATACTTAGAAATAGGTGATGAAATTATTTCTTACACAGGAACTTCTTCTGGTTCTATTACAGGTATTACAACTAGAGGTGTTGATGCATCAGGTTCGTTCTCATATCCTTCAGGAACTGAAGTTAGAAAGTATGAACTTGGTGGAGTATCTCTCAGAAGGATTAATAGAACTCATGATATGAATGATCCTGCGGTAACTATCGCAAATGCAAAAGATCTTGATTACTATCATCTTAAAGTTGATATGAACAGCAATGGTTCAGATAGAAGTGGTGGTTCTTTATCTAATAGGTACTTTGCATCAACGAAACGAACAGGCGGAAAACGTATTACTGCATCTCAAAATATGCAGTTTGAAACATTAACACCTAATGTTCAAACAATGACACCTCCAGGTACTGGTGTTTCTGCAAGAGTTAGAACTATTTCTGCTACTAGTATGGGTGGTTCTGAAGAGTCCTTTGTTGATCAAGGTTTTGATAATGTGGATATCGGTGGACAGAATCCATTCGATACTCCAAGAATGATTGCTTCTAAGGTGAATGAAAATAATAAAGTTACTAGTCTTCCTGGTAATAAGTCTATGACTTTCGAAGTTAATATGACTAGTACTGATACAGACCTTTCACCAGTCATTGACTTGGATCGTGTAAGTTTAATTACAACTACTAATAGAATTAATAATCCAGTATCCGACTTTGCTAAGGATCGTAGAATAGATGTTACTGGTGATGATCCTTGTTCTGCAACATATGTTTCTAAGTTAGTTACTCTACAAAATCCCGCAACATCATTGATGGTTGAATTTGCTGCTATGAGACCTATTGCAAGTGATATTAGATGTTTCTATAAGATTATTACTGAGGGTTCTACTGAAAATAGTCTAGCACAAAACTTTGAACCATTCCCAGGTTATACTAATATAGACCAGAATGGAAAGATTAAAAATGTTGCTGATAATAATGGACTTCCTGATACTAAGGTTACTCCAAGTATAGGTGGTCAGTTTAAAGATCACACATTTAATTCTCGTGAACTTCCACCATTTAGTAAGTTCCAAATCAAGATTGATATGGTTGGAACTAATCAAGCAACACCACCATTGATTAAAGAACTTAGAGCTATTGCACTTGCATAATGACTGAATTTATTCCCGTAGAAAATTCTCCTGGACTTTATAGAGATAGTGATTCTGGGGCTATTGTTAATAAAAATACCAGCGCTTATAACTCATACATGTCTAGAAAAAGGACAATGGATGCAAAAGCTGAAGATTTTGAAAACATGAAAGATGATCTTGATAATATGAAAACCGACATAGATGACATCAAATCCTTGTTGGTCTCATTAAACCAGAAACTAAATAGTTAACAAAAATGGCAGAAAAGGTAATTACATTTGATCCAGAAGTTGCCGTCCCGCATGGTGTTAACTTAACTATGTTTTCTGGGGTGGATTTTAATTCTGTATTCACTGTTAAAACTTCAGCTGGTTCTAGTATAAATTTCACAAATTATACTGGATACAGCAATATGAAGAAATCTGTTATTGGAACTGCTAACACTTTTGGTGTAACCCTTGGAACTACAAACGGAAGAGTAACTCTTTCAATGGGCTCTACTGTTACTGGAAGTCTTTCTGAAGGAAGATACTTATATGATATAAATGTGAGTTCTGGTTCTACCTTCTTCAAAATTGTTGAAGGCAACATCATTGTTAGACCAGGTATTTCGACTACTTAAGGGGAAGAATAGATGGCTCAACCAAGTTCTAGATCAACATTGATCGATTATGTTAAAAGAAAGCTTGGATATCCTGTACTCGAAATTAATGTCGCTGAAGAACAGTTTCAAGATTTATTAGACGATACGATTCAGATATATCAAGAGAGGCATTACGATGGTATTGCCCGTATGTATCTGAAGTATAAGATTACGCAAGATGATATAGATAGAGGTCGTGCTAGAGGAGCAAGTAAAAGTATTGGTATTACTACAACAACAGCTACATCTTCAGTAGGATTATCAACATCTTTTTCTTTTGAAGAGAATCAAAATTATCTACAAATACCACCATCAGTAATTGGTATTAACCAAATATTTAAGATTAGATCGGATACTGTATATGATGGTCTTTTTAATATCAAATATCAGTTGTTCTTAAACGACTTATATCAGTTTGGTTCTATTGACTTGTTACAATATTCAATGGTTCAAACTTATCTGGAAGATATTACTTTCTTATTAAATCCAGATATGAGATATAGGTTTAATATAAGACAAGATAGATTGTATATCGATACGGACTGGGCTCAAGTTAATGTTAATGATTGGTTTGTTATTGATTGTTTTAGGATCTTAGACCCTAATGACTTTACTAGAGTTTATAATGATCCATTTATCAAGAAATATTTTGCTGCAATATCTAAGAAACAGTGGGGTATGAACTTGATTAAATTCCAGGGGGTTCAACTTCCTGGTGGGGTTCAACTCAATGGTAGACAGATATATGATGATGGTGTTAAAGAACTAGATGATTTAGAAATGAAAATGGCTACTACATATGAAATGCCACCACTTGATCTCATCGGTTAAACAGTATGTTAAATCCGCATTTTTTACAGGGATCTACAAGTGAACAAGGTCTTGTACAAGACCTTGTAAATGAACAGTTGAAAATGTATGGGGTTGAGTGTCACTACCTTCCCAGGAAACTTGTAACGTCAAAGACTATTATAAGAGAAGTTGTTGAATCTAGGTTTGATGATGCTTTTCCATTAGAAGCTTATGTTTCCAATTATGATGGTTTTGTTGGTCAAGGAGATATATTAACAAAGTTTGGGATAAGGTCTCAAGATGAGATGACTTTTGTTATTTCTAGAGAAAGGTTTGAACAGGCAATTGCCCCTTTCTTAGAAAAAGATGATGAATACAATCTCTCCAGACCAAAAGAAGGAGATATTGTTTTCTTTCCACTTTCTAAAAGTTTATTTGAAATCAAATATGTAGAACATCAAAAACCTTTCTATCAATTAAAAGAACTTTATGTTTATGAGTTAAGATGTGAACTCTTTGAATATGAGGATGAGGTTATCGATACTGATGTTGCTGCTATCGATGAGGTTGTTGAAGATAAGGGTTATATTGCAAGATTAGTACTTGCTGGTATTGGAAGTACTGCTACTGCAAGTAGTGGTGTTGTTTACAATGCAGTTAATAAGATCTATATTCAAGATGATGGATATGGATATGCTGCTGCACCAGCAGTTTCAATTAGTACATCTCCTGGGGTAGATGCAGAAGCTGTTGCTATCATGACCCAAAGGTCTGGTATTTCAACTGGTAAATCAATTGATAGGATACTTATAATTAATCCTGGTAGTGGGTATGTTGGAATTCCTACTGTAACCATTCCTGGAACTGGTATTGCTACTGCAGGAATCACTACTCTGGGTGCAGTTGGTGTTGTTACTATTACTACTGGTGGTACTGGTTATACAACAACTCCTAATGTTGCAATTACTACTGCTCCTTCTGGTGGTGTAGATGCTACTGCAGAGGCCGTAATGGTTGGTGGAACTGTTAGTGCTATTAGATTGGTTAATGCTGGTGCTGGATATACATCTGCACCTACTATTACTATTGGTGCTGCAACAACTATTGCTGCTGGGGATTACATATTCAATGAGGTAGTTCAAGTGTCTTCTTCTTCTGGAGAAACTGCAAGAGTTAAGGCTTGGGATGCATCATCCAGAACCTTAGATATTTCTATGCTTACTTCAATGCAATTTGGAGTTGGTGAGAAGATAACTGGTAATCAATCTGGTGCTTCCTATATAATAGAATCCGTTGACTATGATACTCCAACTGAGTTTGCTGATCCAGACATGTATGGAAATATGTTCAACGAAAACAAACAGATAGAAACAGAAGGGGACGATCTGTTAGACTTTACAGAACGCAATCCATTTGGTTCCTTCTAAATAATTAGAAAGTTTAGATATGTTAGGTACTTATTTCTACCATGAAATTCTGAGAAAGACAGTAATTGCCTTTGGTACACTGTTTAATAATATTCATATTCGTCATAAAGGTTCGGGTGGAGCGAACTTTAGTGTGATGAAAGTTCCTTTGGCTTATGGTCCAATTCAGAAGTTTTTAGCAAGAATAGAACAGAGACCGCAATTAAATAAAGAACTTGCAATAACTCTTCCAAGAATCTCTTTTGAGATGACTGGTATTCAATACGACCCAGCAAGAAAGACAAGTGTTACTCAAACTTTTGTAGCAGCAGGTGATAACCAGAAAGCAAGAAAAGTTTATATGCCTGTTCCATATAATATTCAGTTTGAATTGAATATTATTACAAATTTAAATGATGACTCTCTTCAGATAGTAGAACAGATACTTCCATATTTTCAACCTGCATTTAGTGTAACTATAAACCTTGTTAGTGCTATTGGAGAAAAGAAAGATATACCAATAACGTTAGATAGTATTTCACAGAGAGATGAGTATGAAGGTGATTATTCTCAAAGAACTCTTATAATTCACACTTTAGCATTTAGTGCAAAGACATATCTATTCGGACCAGTTGCTGATAGTACTGCTGGACTCATTAAGAAGATTGACGTTGATTACTATCAGGACACTCAAGTTAAGACTGCTAAGAGAGTTCAGAGATATACTGCAACTCCTGCTGCACTTAAGGATTATGATGATGATGATGCAGCTGTAGTTGATGGTGGAATTACTACTGAGGTAACTAAGATTAAACTTAGCAGTACTACTGCCATTAGTAAGGGTGATAGAATTATTATTGATGATGAGATTATGTACGTTAAGTCTAAGACTGCAACTACTTTAACAGTTAATAGAGGATATGATGGAACTACTATTGCTGAACATCTCCATGAGGCTAGTGTTGATATTCTAAATGCTGCTGATGATGCACTTGTTGAATTTGGTGATGACTTTGGATTTAATGAAACAACTTCATTCTTCACTGATAGTAAGAACTATAGTCCATCTCAAGGAATAGATATTTGAGGTTATTATGAAAAACTTTGATTCTATAGAAAAATCTCTTGATATTGAATCTTCTATTTCTTCAGTAGAAGAGAGTGCTACTAAAGTGATTAAAAAACCATCTGAAGTAAATCAGGTGAAACAAGATTATGAATATACTAGAGGAAATCTTTATAGTATTATTGAAAAGGGTCAAGAAGCACTTAATGGTATTTTAGAACTTGCTCAAGAAAGTGATAGTGCAAGAGCTTATGAAGTTGCTGGTCAAATGATTAAGAGTGTTGGTGACACTACAGATAAACTTATTGATCTTCAAAAGAAGATGAAGGAACTTGATGAAGAACCAAATAAAGGTCCAACAAATGTTACAAACGCTTTATTTGTAGGTTCTACTGCAGAACTTTCAAAATTGATAAAAGCACAAAAGAATCAGGATGATAAATGAAGTCACCAGAACTATCAGAATTTTTCAGTCTGATTGGTCAGGCTAAGAAAGAAAAAGAACAGGAGTTTGATAACTTACTGAAAGATGCTAATGTTGATATTGATCAATTAACCACTTCGGTTTTTACAGACTTTGCAGAAGCAAAAGTAGAATTAGAAGAAAAGAAAAAGAAAGAAGAAGTTTTTATACAACAGTTAGATACTATTTTAGAGACTATTGATAAACCAAGAGATATTAAAGAAAATACTGTTATTGGAGTCCCTGAAGATATAGATATTTCCTCACTAGAAGAAGAGGAAGAAGAAATAGTAGTAGAAGAGGAAATACAAGATGATGCAGATGAAGATACTGTAGCAAAGGCTATTAGGTTTATTGAAACTCAACTTGAAGAAGAACTTAAAGAGAAAGAACCAGATGAAGATAATATTGCAACTATAAAAGCTGAAGTTAAAGAACTTAGAAATATTCTTTATAAAGTTTTAGCTCATGGACCTGGTTCTGGTGAGGTTAGACTTTTAAGATTAGATGATGTTGATACTGATGATCTTTCAGATGGAAAGATATTAGAATATGATGCATCTTCAGAAAAACTAAAGTTTGTACCAAGTTCAGGCATCAGTACTACATGGACAGTTGATCCTATTGGTATTAGTACCACAAAGAATGTGGGAATGGGTACTACTGCTAAGTCTGATTATGCACTTTGGGTTGAAGGTACTGCTCGTATAACTGGTGTATTAACAATTGGTCAAAGTACTATTACTTTAGATCCTACTACAGATAAGGTAACTGTTGGTACAGGAATTACATTAGATTCTGCTACTAATAGTATTTTGGTTGGTGGTAGTAAAGTTGCTGATAGTAGTGGTGATGCAAATTATTCTGGTATTATAACTGCTGCTGGTGCAAACTTTACTGGTAATGTTTCTGTTGGTGGAACACTTACTTATGAGGATGTAACTAATGTTGATGCTGTTGGTCTTATTACTGCACGTAATGGAATCAATGTAACCAAAAATGGTATTAATGTATCTGCTGGTATAGTTACTGCAAGTGATGGTGTATCTGGCGATTTACTTTTAACCAACGGTTTTATTTCTAGTGCAACCGCTACAACAACATCTACAAGTCAACAAGCTATTGATTCTTCTAATGGTACGGTATACCGTTCAGTAAAATATAATATTCAAGTAACAAGAGGTACGGAATACCACATCACAGAAATATATATTGTTCATAATGGAACGACTGCATATGGTACAGAATATGCAATTATAAAGACTGGTTCATCATTAGCTGTTTTTGAAACTGACTATGATGATAATGCAATAGTATTAAAAGCAACACCTACGTCTGCAACATCGACTGTTTTTAAGATGGTTAAAACCTTAGTTAAAGTATAAATAAATTTGGAGAAGTCTTCGAATAGAATGAATTTTAAAGATTTTCAAGAAAGTAAGACTGGTACTTTCAAAAGATTAGAGAAAGCATCTGTTCTTTCTGCTAGTGATGATCCTAAAAAGCAGGATCGTGCTAGAGAATATCGTGTTGCTGCTGATGTTAAATCTTTAAAAGATCAAAGAAGAAAAAGAAAGGTTGGTGTTGGTAGATCAATGAGAACTGAAGGGAAGAAAAGTTGCCCCGAAGGAGAATATTATTGTTTTGATGAATCAAAATGCAAACCTATTCCTAAAGGACATAAAGTTAGAGAGGATGGAGAGTTGGTAAAAGAAGATGCTAAGTATGGTTATGATAAAGATGGAAATTCTTTAAACCCTAAAGATAAGAAGAAACTTCCAAAAAGAGAGGAAGATGAAGATCCAAGATCAATGGGAACTAAGTATCGTAATATAAAGAATCAAATGAGAGCAATGGGACTTAAGATGTCCTATGAACCAGAAATAAATGATGCGGTTGAGTATTTTTATGAACAAGGAATTACTGCTGAAGGAATAGATCTTATTATTGAAGAAGTTGGTCTTGATACTTTTGTTGACTTTGTTATTAAGTCAGAGTTTTTGTCTGAAGAGAGACCTGCTCGTAAGATGAATGTAAGGACTAAGAAGACTGTTCAGAAAGAAGTTGAGAAGATCAAATCAAACAAATCTGATGTAGTTCCTCGTGGTACTCCAAAGGATACTCTTGGTCGTGCTCGTGCTGAAAGATCTCTTAAGAAACCAAAACTAGCAAAACCAAGTGCTCCTGCAAAGAAGGTTGAAAAGTCTGTAACAAAAGTAAAACCAACTCAACCTGAAAAGACATCAACAACTAAGGATGGAATTAAGTCTGGACTTCGCAGTAAGATTACTAGTGCAGTTAAGAAAGGTGTTGAACGTCATCAAGCAGCAACTAAGAATAATAAGTTTGTAAAAGGTGTAGAATCAGGTGTGAAAGCAGTTGGTAAAGCTGTTAAGGATGTTCATAGTGTTACTCAAGTGAATAAATCTAGAACTGTAAATATGCAGTCCTATGAATTAGAAGGTGATGTTATTTCTGAGGATGATGTTGTTAAAGTAGAAGGTAAGTTTGGTTATGTGGAATTTATTGATCTTGTAAAACCAGAACCTATGAAAGGTGTTAGTGAAGAGGCACCTCCAGGAAGAGAGAAACAAGTTAAAGCATTAAAGAAAAAGTTTCCAAATGATCCTGCAGCACCATATAAAATTGCATGGGCTCAACATAATAAAGAAAGTTTTGAAATAGATAAGTCAGCACATAAAGCAGCACAAAAGAAAGCAAAGATTCGTAATCTTGCAAAGGATAACACTAATCCTCATGAGAAGGCTGCTGCAGAAAGGAAAGCAGGTGGTCCTAAACTCTATGGTGAAGGAAAGAGTTTTGGGGAATATAGAAAAGCTGTAAGTTCTGTATTCAAGAAAAAAGAAACTCCTCCACATAAGTATCCAGAAGGAACTAAATATAAAGATCCTGCTGATGCTGCAAAGAAGAAGTTAAAGGTAAGAGCACAAAAAGCAGTTGGTATTTTTCCAGATGCTGCTGATGAGAATCCAGAACGTAGTTCGTCTAAGTAAAAAACTAAAAATATTATGAAAGTTGATGAAATTTATCTCGGTAATCCGAACCTAAAGAAGGCTAATGTTCAACAAGAATTTACTAAGGATCAAATTCTTGAATTTGTAGCCTGTAAGGAAGACCCTGTTTATTTTGCGAAACGACACGTAAAAATTGTTTCTCTTGATGAGGGTTTAACTCCTTTTAAACCTTATCATTTTCAAGAGAAATTAATAACAAATTTCCACGAGAATAGATTTAATATTTGTAAGATGCCACGACAGACTGGTAAGTCTACTACTGTGGTTGCATATCTATTACATTATGCTGTTTTTAATGATAGTGTAAATATTGGCATACTTGCAAACAAAGCTGCAACTGCTAGGGAACTTCTCAGTCGGTTACAAACTGCATACGAGAACTTACCTAAATGGATGCAACAGGGTATAATATCCTGGAATAAAGGTTCATTGGAGTTAGAAAATGGCAGTAAGATATTGGCAGCTTCTACATCTGCATCTGCTGTCCGAGGTATGTCGTTTAACATCCTCTTTCTCGACGAGTTCGCGTTCGTCCCAAATCACATTGCTGATTCGTTCTTTGCCTCTGTTTATCCTACTATTACGTCTGGTAAATCAACAAAAGTCATAATGGTTTCAACCCCTCACGGGATGAATCATTTTTACAGATATTGGCATGATGCGGAAAGAGGTAAAAACGAATATGTTGCAACAGAGGTTCATTGGTCAGAAGTTCCAGGCAGAGATGCTGTTTGGAAAGAACAAACTATTGCTAACACATCTGAACAACAGTTTAAGGTTGAGTTTGAGTGTGAATTCTTAGGATCTGTTGATACTCTTATTGCACCGTCTAAACTTCGTACATTAGTTTATGAAGATCCACTTCAACAAAGTAAGGGGATGGATGTTTATGAACAACCTATTGATAACCATGATTATATTGTTACAGTTGACGTTGCTCGTGGAGTAGGAATTGATTATTCTGCTTTCATTGTTGTAGATATTACAACATTCCCACATAGGGTTGTAGGAAAGTATAAGAATAATGAAGTGAAACCAATGTTATTCCCAAGCATTATTCATGATGTATCAAAGGCTTATAATAGTGCATATATTTTATGTGAAGTAAATGATATTGGTGATCAAGTTGCAAGTATTCTTCATTATGATCTTGAGTATACTAATCTTTTAATGTGTTCTATGAGAGGTAGAGCTGGTCAAGTTGTTGGTCAGGGATTCTCTGGTAAGAAGACACAACTTGGAGTTAAGATGTCCAAGACAGTTAAGAAAGTTGGATGTTCTAACTTAAAGACTTTAATAGAAGATGATAAGGTTATATTTAATGACTATGATATTATTGCGGAACTGACAACATTCATTCAAAAATATAATTCATTTGAAGCAGAAGAAGGATGTAATGATGACCTTGCAATGTGTCTTGTCATATATGCATGGTTAGTTGCACAGGACTATTTTAAAGAACTTACTGATCAAGATGTAAGAAAACGAATTTATGAAGATCAGAGAGATCAAATAGAACAAGATATGGCTCCTTTTGGGTTCATTGTAGATGGAACAGAAGAGTCAAGTTTTGTGGATGCCGAGGGTGATAGATGGCATACAGATGAGTATGGAGACCGTTCATATATGTGGGATTACCTTTAAGGTTGTAAAAATAATAAATAATCTTAGAAAAAAACTTTGAGAAATCTACGGGGAGCGAACTTAAATGGCTAACATAGGTTTAGTATCTCCAGGAGTAAAGGTTAGGGAAATTGACCTTACTGTTGGAAGGATTGATTCTATAAGTGATCAAACAGGTGCCATTGTCGGTCCCTTTGCACAAGGTCCAGTTTTAGAACCAATTTTAATAGAGAACGAACAGGACTTAATTGACACTTTTGGAAAACCAATTTCTTCTGATAGGCAATATGAATATTGGTACTCAGCATCTAACTACCTGCAATATGGTGGTATCTTAAGAGTTGCTAGGGTTGATGGTGGAAATCTTAAGAATGCTAACGTTGGTCCAGTTGGTGTTGCATCAACAACTAACGTGAAGATAAAGTCTTATGAAGATTATAAGAATAATTATGAAGATACTACTGCTTATAGAGTAGCTGCAAGAAACCCAGGAAGTTGGTCAGAAGGTATTAAGGTTTGTGTCATTGACGGTGCTGCAGACCAGACTATTAATATAGGTGATAAAGCTGTTGGTGTTGCAACAGTTGGTGTTGCTGTAACTCAAGCAAATACTTCTGTTGTTGCTGGTGTAGGAACAACTTCCGTTAACGATGGTTATCTTCAAGGTATCATTGTTGGTACAGGAACCAGTACTATAGATGTTAAAGTTCTTAATAGAGTTTCTGCTGCTGGTACTATCTTCCCAGTTGAATATACGGAAAATGGACCATATGCTTTCCGAGTAGGTGCTGCAACTAGTGATGGTGGTATTGCTAAGGGTATTCCAGGAGAAAATGGAATTAGTATTCTTGGTAGTAACTCAACTATTGCTGGACCACAAATTGGTTTCTCAACTGCTTCTACTATTAACTCTGTTACTGACTGGTATGGTGATCAATCACTTCAGCTAAGTAATGGTTCAATTCCTTGGAAGACTGTTGCTACAAAACCAGGTACTAGTGGATATGCAGGTGCAAGAAATTCATCTAATGATGAACTTCATGTAGTTGTTGTTGATGACAGTGGAAAGATTTCAGGTACTTCTGGAACTATTCTTGAGAGTTTCTCATTCCTATCTAAGGCTAAGGATAACGTAAATGCATTAGGAACAAAAGTTTATTATAAGGATTATATTGCAGACAACTCCAATTACATTTATGTCGGAGTTGCAACTGGAGATGGTTCTCTTTCTTCTGGTATCTCAACTGCTTTCACAGCAACTGCAACCAGTAATGTTTGGGGAACCGATACTCAGGATGTTGACTTCAACTCAGTTGGTAATACACTTTACACTTTAGCTGGTGGTAAAGATTATTCTGCTGGTGCTGGTGCTGCAACTGCTGTTGGTGGATATGTTTGTGGTCTTGGTGATATTGTTGGTGGTTATGAATTATTTGAAAATGAGGCTGAGTACTCAGTTAACTACTTAATTCAAGGACCAGGTATTGCTACTTCTAAAGAAGACTCACAAGCAAAGTCCAATAAACTCATTCAGATTGCTGAAAGTAGAAAGGATTGTATCGCTGTAGTCGGACCTCATAGAGGCGCTACTGTTGATGTTACAAAGTCTAGTGATCAAACAGATAATGTTGTTGCATATGCTGACGCATTAACTTCATCTTCTTATGCTGTTATTGACTCTGGTTATAAGTATCAATATGACCGTTTCAATAATACATTCCAGTATATCCCATTAAATGCAGATATTGCTGGTTTGATGGCTAGAACATCTTCTGAACAATATCCTTGGTTCTCACCTGCTGGTTCTCAAAGAGGATCTATTTTGAATGCAGTGAAACTTGCTTATAACCCAAGTAAGGTTCAGAGAGATAGTCTTTATACTAGAAGAGTTAACCCTGTTATATTCTCTCCTGGTGCTGGTTTCGTTCTGTTTGGTGACAAGACTGCATTAGGATATGCATCCGCATTCGATAGAATCAACGTTAGAAGACTATTCTTAACACTTGAACAAACTATTGAAGTTGCTGCAAGAGCACAACTCTTTGAGTTCAACGATGAAATTACACGTTCTAATTTCCGTAATATCGTAGAACCTTACCTTCGTGATGTTCAGTCTAAGAGAGGCGTCAGTGATTTTGTTGTTATCTGTGATGAAACAAATAACACTCCTGATGTTATTGATGCTAATGAATTTAAAGCTGACATCTTCATCAAACCTGCACGTTCTATCAACTTCGTTGGTCTAACCTTCGTTGCAACTAGAACTGGGGTTTCCTTCGAAGAAGTCACTGGTCGAGTTTAATTATTTTTTAACCAAACACATTTAAGGAGAGTATTAACAAATGGCATTAGCTTTCAGAGAAAGAACTATCGACGACTTCAAAGGTAAGTTAGTTGGTGGTGGTGTTAGACCGAATCTGTTTGAGGTTGAACTTGCTTGGCCCGACGGATATGGTTTAGTTCAGGATGGTGTTGATAGAGACAGTAGATTTCTAGTAAAAGCTGCATCACTTCCTGCTTCACAAATTCAGTCTATTGAAGTTCCATTTAGAGGTCGTATTTTAAAAATTGCTGGTGACCGTAAGTTTGAAACTTGGACTATTACAGTCATCAATGATCAAAACTTCTCTATCAGACAGTCTATGGAATCATGGATGAATAATATCAATAACCATGAATACGATAGTGGAGTTGTTGATCCAAACTCTTATCAGACAAACTTCAAAGTACATCAACTTGGAAGAGGACCAAAATCTGGTGATGGTAACATTCCTATTCTCAGGTCATATGAAATGAGAGGATGTTTCCCAACTGGTATTGGTGCAATAGATCTTTCATACGATAATCAAGACCAGATTCAAGAATATCAAGTTGAATTCCAAGTCCAGTGGTGGCAACCAGTTAGTACATCAGGCGAAAGTCTTTTGACAACTAAGGGTACTGCAAGGTATACTACCAATCAGGTAGCTACATAAATACCATTATAAGATACCAGTTAACGTAACTATAATATTATGCCATCTCTCTTTGGATTTTCCATTGACGATTCTTATAAGAAAGCGTCGAAAACAGTAGTCTCACCCGTTCCCCAAACTGAGGAGGATGGGTCAGACTATTTTATTGCGTCTGGTTTTTATGGACAATATCTGGATGTTGAAGGTGTATTTAAAACTGAATATGATCTTCTTAGAAGATATCGTGAAATGGCACTTCATCCAGAAGTCGATGGTGCAGTAGAAGATATCATTAGTGAAGCTATTGTATCAGATTTAAATGATACTCCAGTAGAAATTGAATTATCTAACTTGAAAGTGGGTGATAAGGTAAAAGATATCATCCGTGAAGAGTTCCAGTATATCAAAGATATGCTGGATTTTGATAAAAAATCGCATGAAATATTCAGAAACTGGTATGTAGATGGTAGAATCTATTATCATAAGGTTATTGACCTTGATAAACCAGAAGAAGGTATTAAAGAATTAAGGTTTATTGATGCGTTAAAAATTAAGTATGTAAGGGAAGTTAAGAAGACACAAAAAGATGCAGAAGGTTCTATCGCAGACTATGCTAGAATGGCTGGGTCTAGTGATAATCCAGAAAAGTTTGATTTCCCAGGTATAAGTGAGTATTTCATTTATACACCTAATACTGTTCAAAAGAACCAATATGGTTCTGTTGCAGTAACTGCTCAACAAAGAGATGCAATAAAACTTGCAAAAGATGCTGTTGCATATTGCACTTCTGGTTTAGTAGATAGAAATAAGCACACAACACTTTCTTATTTGCATAAAGCAATTAAGGCACTTAACCAACTACGAATGATTGAAGACTCGTTGGTTATCTATAGGTTGTCTCGTGCTCCAGAAAGAAGAATTTTCTATATTGATGTAGGTAACCTTCCTAAGATTAAAGCTGAACAATATCTTAAGGAAGTAATGAGTAGGTATCGTAACAAGTTAACTTACGATGCACAGACTGGTGAAATTAGAGATGATAAAAAGTATATGTCCATGATGGAAGACTTCTGGCTTCCTAGAAGAGAAGGTGGTAGAGGAACTGAAATTTCTACTCTTCCAGGTGGACAAAATCTTGGTGAACTAACTGACGTTGAGTATTTCCAAAAGAAACTTTATCGTTCTCTTGGAGTACCAGAGTCAAGAATGAGTATTGATGATGGATTTAGTCTCGGAAGATCTTCTGAAATTCTAAGAGATGAACTTAAGTTTACTAAGTTTGTTGGAAGAATGAGGAAGAGGTTTAGTAGACTTTTCCATGATATTCTTAGAACTCAACTTATTCTTAAGAATATTATTACTCCCGAAGAATGGGATGCAATGAGTGATCACATTCAATATGATTACCTATATGACAATCATTTTTCAGAACTTAAAGAAGCTGAGTTAATGAATGAGCGTTTAGGTCTTATTGCACAAGCAGACCCATATATTGGTAAGTATTATTCAGTTGATCATGTTCGTCGTAAGATTCTACGTCAAACCGACGAAGAGATTTTAGAAGAAGATAAACAAATGGCTGCTGAAAAGGAAGCCGGAATTATTCCTCCAACTGAAGATGAAATGATGCTAGCACAAGCAGCACTAGGTGCTGATGGAGGAATGGGTAATATTCCTCAAGATATGGAAGTCGATGCTAGTGCAGTAAATGGACCAAGTACACCAAAAACACCCAAAGGTGGTGAAATATAAATAAAACATAGGTATATCTTTTTGTCTCATGGATGAATTAATGGATTTGATTATTGCTGATGAATCTCCTTCAGAAATTAGTGACGGTATTAAGAATGTTCTTTATGCTAAATCTGCAGAAAGGGTGGAAGGTTCCAGACCTAATGCAGCCGCTGCTTTATTTGCTGATCAAGAAGAAGATGAAGTTGAGTATGATGACGCTGCATCTGCAGAATATGAGGTAAATGGTGAAACTGGCGATTACGAATCAGAAGGGGAAATTTAATGGCACACCAACCCGTAGGTACTGGATTTAGTTTTGCGACTAATCAAACAAGTGCATCACAAACTTTTACAGTTCAGTCTGATACTCTTAGAGTTGTTGCAAAAAATGCTGGTCAACATGTAGCGATTGGTACAACAGGGCCTGCAACTACTGCAGATTACTATGTTCCTGCAAATACTTCTGCAACTTTATCATTAGGTAGAGTTAGTTCTATAGGAATTGCTGGAATAACAAAGGGAGCTTCAACTACTATCGATCTTCCAGAAGGAACTGGATGTCCATTCGAAGTAGATGATGTTATTGTAATAAGTGGATGTACTGGTGTTACTGGATTTAATACAACTGCAAAAGTACTTTCCATTAATAACACTGCTGCTAACAGTTATCAAAACCCTGGATATTTTTCTGAAAGGATTACCACTGATCATGATAGTCGTGCTCTTAACTCTGATAATGTAGTCGTGACTGCTGCTGAGGCACGAAGACAATTGGCAGTTTCAGCTGTAACTGATCATACAACGGCTGGTCAATTGTTTGCACAACAAGTTCAAATTTCGGGGGATGCCTGATGAAGTTAATCACGGAAGAAATTACACAAGTTGAAGTTATCGTTGAACAACGTAACGGCAAAAAGAATCTCTTCATTGAAGGCATCTTTCTTCAAGGGAATAAGCAGAATAGAAACAATAGATACTATCCTGTTGATATTCTGAATAGAGAGGTAACTAGGTATAACGAATCTTTTGTTCAAAAAGGTCGTGCCTTAGGAGAGCTTGGTCATCCCGACGGACCAACTGTTAACCTCGATAGAGTTTCACATAAAATTACTGACCTTCACAGGGAAGGTAATAACTTTGTCGGTAAAGCTCAAATCCTATCCACACCAATGGGTAAGATTGCTTCTTCCTTATTAGGTGAAGGTGTTCAACTTGGGGTTTCCTCAAGAGGTGTTGGTTCATTGAAACCAACCAATGAAGGATACAGTATGGTGGGAGAAGATTTCACTCTTGCTACTGCAGCAGATATTGTTGCAGATCCATCAGCTCCAGATGCATTTGTAGATGGAATTATGGAAGGCAAGAACTGGGTTTGGGATGGTGGTGTTCTTAGAGAACAACTTGCAGGAAAAACTTACAAGAGAATTAATACTCTTGTAGATCAAAAAAGACTCGATGAACAGAAATTGAATCTGTTTAACGATTTCTTGCAAAATCTTTAAATAATAAATAAATATAGATTAATTTTACAAGGTAAAAATCGGAGCTGTTCAAATGACCCGTGGGAAAAATTTACAAGAAATGGAGAACGCCGTCACCAAAAATGCAATCGCTGGTGATAAGGCTATGCCGAAGTTGACAACTGGTGGTACTTCTCCCACATGGGAAGACCTCGGTGGTCCCACTCCATTTAATTCTAAACCTGACGATGACTCTAATAAAGTCAAAACAGGCACGGGGGTTCCAGATGGCGCTCATGGGAAGAACCTTAAATCTGTGAAAGGTCATGCAAACGGAGATCCAATGAAAGGACTTACAGCAAAAGATGCTCTCAAGTCGGGAGATGAGGTCGAAGTTAAAGATGACCAAGAGATAATTTCTGAGGATGAGACTACTACAGAAGAAGTAGTTGCTGAGAATCCAGAAGTTAAAGAAGAAAAAGTAGAAGAAGAAGTTGTACAAGAACTTCCTGAAATTAATGATGAAGTAGATGTTGAGGAGGATGTAAATGCTCTCCTTGGCGGTGAAGAACTTAGTGAAGATTTCAGAGACAAGGCTAAGACAATCTTTGAGGCCGCTCTGAAGACTAAAGCCGTTGAACTTAGAGAGGCTTTAGAAAAGCATCATGAGGCTAAACTTGTAGAAGAAGTTAAGTCCATGAAGGGTGAACTCATCGAACGTATGGATTCCTATTTGGAGTACGTTGCTGATGAATGGTTCACTGCAAACTCCCTGCAAGTTGAAGCAGGACTTAAAACAGAAATGACTGAATCGTTCCTTACTGGAATGAAGTCACTATTTGAAGAACATTATGTATCAATCCCTGAAGAGAAATATGATGTCGTGGCTAACATGGTAGAAAAACTTGATGATATGGAGACGAAACTCAACGAGCAAATCGAGAAGAACATATCTATCAACAAGCGCCTAGCTGAGGCGACTGCTGGTGGTATTCTTGCCGATGTTTCTGAAGGTCTATCGACTTCTCAGAAAGACAAGCTCTCTTCCCTTTCCGAAGGTGTTGAGTTTGAGAGTGAAGAATCTTATAAGGAGAAACTTGAAACTCTAAAAGAGTCATATTTCAAGAACACTCCAAAACGAACTGAATCTGAAGTGTTGACAGAAGAGTCCAACCCATCATACGAAGGTGCAATGGACGCTTATATGCAAGCACTCGGTCAGGCAGTTAAAAAGTGAATTTAATATTATAAGCAAACTAAACACTATAGAGGAAAAAAGCAAATGTTCTCCGCTGAACATCTGCAGGAGAAGTGGTCACCCCTTCTAGAACATGACGGTCTAGATCCCATTAAGGATTCCCATCGGAAAGCTGTAACCGCAGTCCTGCTAGAAAATCAAGAAAAGTTTTTAAGAGAAGAGAAGTCCTTCCTTGCTGAAGGCCCAACAATGGGTGTTGGAAACGGTGGATACACTGGTTCTGCAACTGCAACTGGACCTGTTGCCGGTTTCGACCCTGTTCTCATCTCTCTAATCAGACGTTCAATGCCAAACCTGGTCGCTTATGACCTGGCTGGTGTTCAACCAATGAATGCCCCAACTGGACTCATCTTTGCGATGCGTTCACGTTATGTTGATGGAACCAACACCGACCGCCGCTTAGGTACAGAAGCTCTGTTCAACGAAGCAGATTCTGCCTTCTCTGGTCAGTCTTCGGCCTTCAACAATACCGATGGATTCGTAAGTGCTTCCACTGGTTTGGGTACTACCGCACAGTCTGGTACTAACCCAGGTGCTCTTAACCCATCTACTAATGCAACTCAGGTTGCTTATGATGTAGGTCAGGGCATGAGAACTGATGACGCTGAGAACTTAGGTTCTACTGCGGCTCAACAGTTCAACGAAATGGCATTCTCTATCGAGAAAGTCACCGTTACCGCTAAGTCAAGAGCTCTGAAAGCTGAGTACTCACTAGAACTCGCTCAAGACCTTAAGGCTATTCACGGTCTAAACGCAGAGGCAGAACTCGCTAACATCCTCAGCACTGAGATACTTGCTGAGATTAACCGCGAAGTTATCCGTACTATCTACAAGGTTGCTGAGTCTGGTGCTCAGGTCAACACTGCTAGTGCCGGAACGTTCAACCTCGACGTTGACAGTAACGGTCGTTGGAGCGTTGAGAAGTTCAAGGGTCTGCTATTCCAGATTGAAAGAGACGCCAACGCAATCGCACAGAGAACTCGTCGCGGGAAGGGTAACATCATCCTTTGCTCTGCTGATGTTGCTTCTGCTCTAACAATGGCTGGTGTACTAGATTACACTCCTGCATTGAATGCAAACTTGAATGTAGACGACACTGGTAACACCTTCGCAGGTGTCATCAATGGTAAGTATCGTGTCTACATCGACCCATACGCCGCTAACAGTGCTGCAAATCAGTACTACGTTATTGGTTACAAGGGTAGTTCACCTTACGATGCTGGATTGTTCTATTGCCCATACGTTCCACTACAGATGGTACGTGCGGTCGGACAAGACACCTTCCAACCAAAAATTGGCTTCAAAACTCGTTATGGCATGGTTGAGAACCCATTCTCACAAGGTACTACACAAGGTTCAGGAACTCTCACTGTTAATAGCAACCGCTATTACAGAAGGGTCACCGTTAGCAACCTTATGTAAGAAAGAAGTTAATATACTTCTATTTCCAAGAGTCTCCTTCGGGGGACTCTTTTTTTATGCATAAATAAAATCTAAATGAAACAATTCATAGAAGACGCAACGGTATCCCTGAAGATTAATGGGGTCGTCACTGAAATGTATCCTAACTTAGATAAGGAACAAGTAAAAGAAGTTTCACATTTTGTTTTTCATAGAATGAGTATGATACCTGTATATGAACAGGCAAAAAAGCTTATAGATGAGTATGTAAAAGACGAATTGGGGATAAATATTTAAAAAAACAAGACAATGCCATACGATTATTCAGGCAAAGGCGGTACTATCGGCACAGATATGCAGGCCGGACATACCTATTATTATGCTAATGCTTCAGATATAACTTCTATTGGTGCAGGTAATACCTCTGGTGGTACTGGATTTAATGTTAAGATAGATGGTACAGAAAATGTTGGTATGGCATCTACTCATTATGGACGACATTATGAGATAACAGGAACTGTTACAGAGACTGCAGGAGTATCAGCTATTGCTCATGCACATATATCAGAACATGACTTTGAAATGCAAGGTGGTGCTTCTGTTGGTGCAGCAGTTGGTGTGGGATACAAAGCAGGTGTTCATGGTGAGGGTGTAAGAATAAGTACACAAGATGGTGTTAGTATTGGACCACAACTTGCTGTTAATGGAAGTTGTTCATTTAAATTTACTGATAACAAGTTGCAAATTGCTGCAGCAGGTAAACTTGCTTGTGAGATTGGTGTACATGGAAGTTTTAAAATCTGTATTGATTGTGCTCCTTTAGAACATGATGCTAAAGTTGTTGCAAGTCATTTAGTACATTCATATGATGTTGTAGGTAATGATGTTGTAGAAACTGGAGTTGTTTCTGTAGCAGATGCCGTTGCAGCTGGAGTAACAAAAGAAGTGAATGATATTCCTGGTGATGTCACAATTGCATCTCATGATGTAACACATCAGATTAATGAACTTGGACATGATGCTAGTTCAGTTGGTAGTTGGATTGAACACGGCGGGCCCTTCTAAATACTTAAGACTATAGAAGTAGTCATATAATGCCTGCGAATACGAATCCACTTTCTAAACAAATATCTAATAGGAATTATTTGTCTCCTATTGGGTTTAAATTTATACTGGCAAAATCACCCAAGGTTGACTTTTTATGCCAGGCAGCTAATATCCCAGCTATTAATATGGGAACTGCAGTACAGACATCTTATTTGAAAGATATCCCTGTTCCTGGAGATAAGGTCACTTATGATGACCTAAGTTTACGTTTTCTAATTGATGAAAACTTAGAGAACTATCTTCAAATCTATAACTGGATGACTGGATTAGGTTATCCAGAAAGTGTAGAACAGTATAGTAATCTTAAAAAAGATGATGTAAGAATGGATAATGTTGATAGTACTGACCCAAGATATTTTGAGTTTTCTGATGCAACTCTTCAAATATTGAGTAGTAATTTTCAACCAAATATTCTAGTTGGATTTAGAGATGTTTTTCCAACTTCATTATCAACTCTTGAATTTGATGTTGGAGAAAGAGACTTTAACTATTTCACTGCAGAAGTAAGTTTTAAATATACTATTTTTGAAATAACAGACAAGAATGGTGTTAGATTAGATAACAAACCGTCCAGATAATACATGATTATAAATCTTGATTTGATTCAGTCGATGTGGGAAACAGATTCCAAAATCGACATAGATACTATGCATGAGGAATCTCTTAAGGTTCCACAACTTCATGCAAAATATCATGAAATGTTGAACAACTTAATATTATTGCGTTCCAAAGCAAAACAACTACAGAAAAATATCCGTCATCAACGGTATGAGTTTTATAGTGGAAAAGCAGATCCTGATGTTTACATAGAAAATCCTTTTCCAAAGAAGATTAGGGATAAGGATACTATGCAAAAGTATCTTGATGCAGATGAGAAACTATCAGAGTCATCATTAAAAATAGAATATTATGATGTGATGATTAGATACCTGGAAGATATTTTAAAACAAATATCTAACAGAACATACCAAATAAAAAACTCAATCGAATGGCATAAATTCCAAGCGGGATACACATGACACATTTGATTATTAAAAAGAAGAACGAAGTTTACATTACTATTGAATCAGAACCTCATGTTTATCAAGAGTTATCTGATCACTTCACATTTGAAGTTCCAGGGGCAAAGTTTATGCCTCAATATAGGAACAAATATTGGGATGGTAAGATACGTCTTTTTAATAATCGAAAGAATGAATTATATGCTGGGATGGTAGACAAGGTTCTATCTTTTTGTACCAGATACGACTACACATATGATTTTGAGGGTAATAAAGTTTATGGACTGCCCCTTGAAGAGAACGATATGGTATCGCCAGAAGGCGTTGCAGACTACATGAAAAGTATCTCAGTACATAAACCTCGTGGGTATCAAATTAAAGGAGTTTATGAAGCTTTAAAATGTAATAGAAAATTATTAATATCACCAACTGCTTCAGGTAAATCGTTAATGATTTATTCTTTGGTTAGATATTTTATAGAAAGAAGATTAGAAATTCTTATTGTAGTTCCAACTACATCTTTAGTAGAACAGATGTATAAAGACTTCAATGAATATGGATGGGATTCAGAAAGTTATTGTCATAAAGTATATGCAGGTAAAGAAAGAGTATCAAAAAAACCAGTTGTTATAACAACATGGCAATCAATATACAAGTTAGAAAAGTCCTTTTTTAAACGATTTGATGTTATAATAGGAGATGAAGCTCATCTTTTTAAGTCTAAATCATTAGTCAGTATTATGACTAAGTTATTAGATTGTAAATATCGTTTTGGTTTTACTGGTACTTTAGATGGTACACAGACTCATAAATGGGTATTAGAAGGTTTATTTGGACCTTCATATAAAATTATTCGAACCGATCAATTAATAGATAGTGGTTATCTTTCTAAGTTAAGTATTAAAATATTAACTCTTAAACATCCACCAAAAAAGTTTGAAACATATGAAGATGAAATTCAATATCTTATTAATCATCAACAGAGAAATACTTTTATTAAAAATTTAACTATTGCTCAAAAAGGTAATACTCTTGTTTTGTATAGTAGGGTAGAAACTCATGGTCTACCTCTTTATGAAATGATAAATAAATCTAAAGAAACAAATAGAAAATGTTTCTTTGTTTTCGGTGGAGTCGCTGCTGAAGAAAGAGAACAGGTTAGGGAGATTACAGAAGTTGAAGAAAATGCAATCATTATTGCAAGTTATGGTACTTTCTCTACTGGTATTAACATTAAGCGGTTGCACAACATCATCTTTGCTAGCCCCTCTAAATCTAGGATTAGAAATCTACAAAGCATTGGACGAGTTCTCAGAAAGGGTGATAAAAAAGTAAAGGCAACACTATATGATATTGCTGATGATATCACTCATAATTCATCAAAGAATTATACTTTGAATCATCTAATGGAAAGGGTTAAAATTTATAATGAAGAAAACTTTAATTATGAGATAATAACAATTCCTTTAAAACAATGAATGAAGAAGAATTTATAGGAGTCATAAAACTTATATCTGGTGAGGAAATAATTGGAAAAATTTCTCACTCAGAAAATGGTGGCAAAATTATTTTAGAATGTCCGGCTGTTATGAATAGTTCTATTGACAGACAGGTCGGAGTTAATGTTGTTAAAATTGAACCTTGGATTAAAACTGGAAGAGAAACTGAATATGTTTTGGATATGAATAAAATTGTAACTATTATTGAAGTAGTTGATAAAGAAGTTACTAGAATATATTCTAAATTTGTAATGGCATATTATTTTGATAACGTTCCTGCAAACTTTGCAGAGAATACAAAAAGCATAACTAAAGAAATGGGATATATTTCTAGTGTTCAAGAAGCTAGAATAATGCTTGAGAAGATATTCAATAGCGATGTGAATAGTGGCTAAAGTATCCCGATGCACTCTGACAAAGTTATTCTACTGATATTTTAGGGACTTGTCAAGCATTCAATAATAGTGTATAATTTTGTTATGAATGGTAAACAAATAGATGACTCCAATAATGCCAAGAACACGAAAACGATCTGAACATTACGTTAATAACAAGGAGTTCCTTGCTGCTATAATTGCATATAAGGATAATGTTGCCTTGGCAGAAAAACGTGGAGAGCCCAAACCACGTATTACAAATTATCTTGGAGAGTGTTTCCTTAAGATTGCCACTCATTTATCATACAAACCAAACTTTGTAAATTACATGTTTAAGGATGATATGATATGTGATGGTATTGAAAACTGTGTTCAATATATTAATAACTTCAACCCTGAGAAGTCATCTAACCCATTCGCTTACTTTACTCAAATCATTCATTATGCTTTCCTTCGTCGTATTCAGAAAGAGAAGAAACAGTTAGAAATTAAAACAAAGATTCTTGAACGATCTGGTTATGATGAAGTTTTCTCAGATGATGGTTTAATGGCAGGGTCTAGTTCTGATTATAATAGTATTAAAGATGCAGTTCAGACTAGGACTTATTATTCATGAAGATTGCGATCATAACAGATCAGCATTTTGGTTGTCGTAAGAATTCTAAATTTTTTCATGATTATTTTTTGAAGTTTTACAATGATATATTTTTTCCAACTCTTGAAAAGGAAAATATTACAACCATTGTTGATATGGGTGATACCTTCGACAGCCGTAAAGGTATCGACTTTTCATCTCTATCCTGGGCAAAAGATAATTATTACGATAGGGTAAAGGAACTAGGATGTCATATTCATACTATTGTAGGAAATCATACTGCATATTATAAAAACACAAATGATATAAATGCAGTCGATTTATTACTTCGTGAATATGATAATGTATCTGTATATTCTGAACCTACTGAAATAAAGTTAGATCAGTTAAAGGTTCTACTTATACCCTGGATTAATAGTGAAAATGAAGAAAAGACTATTAAACTAATCAAGAAAACAAAATGTCCTGTTGCCATGGGACATCTTGAAGTTAAAGGGTTTAGAATTCATAGAGGATATATCATGGAGACTGGTACAGATGTCAGTCTTTTTGATAAGTTTGAAAGAGTTTACTCTGGACATTATCATACTAGGTCTGACAACGGAACAGTTTATTATTTGGGAAATCCTTATGAGATGTTCTGGAATGACTTGAATGATACTAGAGGGTTTCATATCTTTGATACAGAAACCTTAGAACATATTCCTGTTAATAACCCATATAAGTTATTCTATAACATTTATTATGAAGATACTAACTATCAAACGTTTGATGCTAGACAGTATGAAAATAAGATAGTAAAGGTTATTGTTCGTAAGAAAACCGATTCGAAAAAGTTTGAAAAGTTTTTAGATAAACTTTATTCTGTAAATGTATCAGAGTTAAAGATTATTGAGAATTTTGCACTTATTGAGAGTGAAGAGTTTGAAGCAGAAGAATCAGAAGATACAATATCTATTTTAAATAGATATATTCAGGAGGCTGAAGTAGATTTTGATAAGTCTATTGTTACGAATATACTTCAAGAAGTTTATAGAGAGGCTTGCGAGGTCGAATAATGTATCTATTAGCAGTTAAAGGATTTGAAAATGATGGCGCTTTCGCTTTAGATAACGAGGAGGGCGATAGAGTTCTTATGTTATTTGAAGAGGAAGATGATGCCACAAGATATTCTTTGATGTTATTAGATGAGGATTATCCAGAGATGAATGTGGTTGAAGTGGATGCAGAGTCTGCGATAGGGGCTTGCGAAAGATGGCATTATGAGTATAATATTGTTAGTTCGAACGATATAGTGGTTCCACCTCCAAAAAAGAATGATAACGTTTCAGAAGATTAAATGGAAAAATTTTCTTTCTACTGGCAATCAATGGACTGAAGTACAACTTGATAAAACTTCTACTACTTTAATCATTGGAACGAACGGTGCTGGTAAGTCAACCATCCTAGATGCGTTGACTTTTGTTTTGTTCAATAAACCATTTAGAAAGATTAATAAACCTCAACTCCTTAATTCTACGAATGAGAAGGAAGGTGTGGTTGAGATAGATTTTACGATTGATAAGACTCATTGGTTTATTCGAAGAGGAATGAAACCCAATGTTTTTGAGATACATCGTAATGGTAATCCATTGGATCAAAGTTCTGATGCAACTACACAACAGAAGTGGTTGGAACAGAACGTTCTTAAGATGAACTATAAGTCTTTTACTCAGATTGTTATTCTGGGTTCTAGTACTTTTGTTCCTTTTATGCAGTTAACTCCTACTAATCGTAGAGAAGTTATTGAAGACCTTTTGGATATTAAGATCTTCTCTGCAATGAATAATATTATAAAGGATAAGATTAGGGTTATAAGGGAAGATGTACATGTCTTAGATTTAAAGAAGACATCTCTTAAAGAGAAGGTGGAGATGCAACAGAATTTTATTGATGAACTTGAGAAACGTGGTAAAGAGAATATTAAAGAGAAGAATGATAAGATTAGTAAACTCTTGCAAAGAACTGATGAACTGACACTTAAAAATTCTTCTAAACAGGATGATATAAAATCATTGCAAGAAGAACAAGAAAAGGTCATGGGTGCTGGTGATAAGTTATTAAAACTAAACAATCTAAAGGGTAAGATTTCTAACAAAGTATCAACAGTTACTAAGGAACATGAATTTTTTATACAAAATACGGTCTGTCCTACATGTACACAGGACATAGAAGAAGAGTTTCGCTTAAATAGAATCGCTGATGCTCAAGATAAAAAACAGGAGTTAGAATCTGGGTTCTTAGAACTCGAAGATGCGATTCAAAAAGAGGAGAAAAGAGAGCATCAATTCCTTACCCTTTCTACCGAGGCTACTAATCTAACGAATGACATTTCTCAAAACAATGTTCAAATTTCTGGACTACAACGACAGATCCGAGAACTGGAATCAGAAATTCAAACTGTTACCACCCAACTTGAAAACAGAAATTCTGAGCATGAGAAATTAACTCAGTTCAATAAAAACTTAAGAGAAACTTACGAATGTTTGGGAGAGAAAAAACAGAACATTCAGTATCATGATTTCGCTTACTCACTCCTCAAAGATGGTGGAGTAAAGTCCAAAATCATCAAGAAGTATCTTCCACTTATTAATCAACAAGTTAATAAGTATCTACAGATGATGGACTTTTACATTAACTTTAAACTCAATGAGGAGTTTAGCGAAACGATAGAGTCTCCAATACATGAGGATTTCTCATACGCTTCTTTCAGCGAGGGAGAGAAGATGAGAATAGACCTAGCATTACTTTTTACCTGGCGAGAGGTTGCAAGGTTTAAGAATTCTGCAAATACAAACCTCCTTATAATGGATGAGGTATTTGATAGTTCTTTAGATGGTTTAGGTACAGAAGAGTTCTTGAAGATTGTTCGTTTTGTTATTAAGGATGCAAATATCTTCATTATATCTCACAAAGAATCCTTGTATGACAAATTTGAAAGTGTCATACGGTTCGAAAAAATCAAGGGTTTTTCACGTATGATAGCTTAAAAGATAAATAACTAAAAACCTAGAACAATGCCTTTTTATATTACAAAATTAGGACTGCCCCATAATGCTGGGATAGGTAGTGTTTATTATGAAGGTGGTGATCTTTGGACAGTTGATGCTGCAAAGAGAAAGATCTATTCTACTAAAGCATTAGCAGAAGCACAAATCGCTAACCCAGATGGTAAGAATGGTGGGTTTAATGGTGCTGTTCCTGTACTGAACTAGGAGAATAGAAATGAAAAGATATACAGAGTTAACTGAGGATGAGGCATTCAAGAATGTTGTTGCTAAGTTAAAGAAACAGCATGGTGATAATGCTGTTCTTTCTAGTAAGAAGGATTTTGAAGATCACAGAAAACGTGAGGCAGCAAAACCAAAACTAAAACCAAAACCCCAGAAACCTTTAACTGATGCTGAGAAAGCACAGAGAGAAGTGGATATTCGTAAACCTAGACGGGGAGAATCTGATTAAGAAACTTAAATTATGAAAAATGACTACTCCAAATTGGCAACATAACTCTGGGAAACCTCCCAAGAGAAAACTGAAACCACAAGCATTACGTAGTGCTAAAGAAAGACGTAGACAGTTGATAAACCGTCTACTTAAGACCTCTTCTTCACGGAAGGGGTTTTATAATAGGTACATAACAAATAAGACTGATGGTTGTTTCCAAAGAAATAAAGTCTCAGTTAGCGAAGTTACTTGCTACTGAAGATCTTATTGTAGAACATAAGAAAGTAGATACTGCTCAATTTGATGTTTGTACTCGTGTATTGACTCTTCCAATGTGGAACAAGGCAAGTAATACTGTATATGACCTTTTGGTTGGTCATGAAGTAGGACATGCACTTTATACTCCTGATGAAGACTGGTCTCTTAGGTGTAAGGTTCCTACTCAGTTTGTAAATGTGGTTGAGGATGCTAGAATTGAGAAGTTGATGAAACGTAAGTATCCTGGACTTGCTAAAACATTTTATAATGGATATAATGAATTACATCGTGAAGATTTCTTTGAGGTAAATTGTGAAGATATTACTACTTTTAATCTTGCTGATAGGGCTAATTTATACTTCAAGGTTGGTAACTTCATTCCTTTGGTATTTTCGTCTTTTGAAGAATCGGTTATCACGTTAATAAAGGAATGTGAAACATTTGATGATACGTTAAAGGCTGCTGAGACTTTATATCTTTATTGTAAAGAACAGGAACAGAGACAAGAAGAACATAATGATCCAAAATATCAAGATACAAACTCTCCATCAGAGATGCCTGATGAAGGGTTTGATGAATCTGAGTTGAATGAAGAAGAGAGAAAGGAGGATCCTGCTCAGTTAGATGTTCCTAGTTTTCAAAAAGATTCTGGTGAGAATAATGAACCAGAAATAAAGACTATGGATTCATTGGACAAGACTCTTAAGGATCTTGTGGATACTGATGGTCATGAAAATGTTTATGTTGAGATTCCAACAATTAAGTTAGATCAGATAATTATATCTAATGAGGAGATACATGAATTATGTGATGAACATTGGAATGGTGGTATTAAAGAATCAGATCATTATGGTCCTCATCTTGTAACATCTATTGAGGATGTTGATAATCAATTTCTAAGATTCAAAAAGAATGCACAAAAGGAGGTTAATTATCTTGTTAAAGAATTTGAATGTCGGAAAGCAGCTGACAATTATTCTCGTACTAATACAAGTCGCACTGGGGTTCTCGATACAAAGAAGCTTCAGACATATAGATTCAATGAAGACCTTTTTAAACGAGTTAGTGTTATTCCTGATGGGAAGAACCACGGACTAGTATTCATTCTGGACTGGTCTGGTTCGATGCAGTCTGTTATTCTTGATACTATTAAACAACTTTATAATTTATTGTGGTTCTGTAAGAAGGTTAATATTCCTTTTGAGGTTTATGCATTTACTAATGATTTTCCTCATAGAGAAAAGTTTTTTGAAAGACAAAAAGAAAAAAGGGTAGAGAATCAAATTCGTATTCGTGAATTCTTTTCTTTGATGAATCTGTTTACTAGTAAAGTAAATGGTAAAACTTTGGAACATCAGATGATGAGTATCTTTCGTCTTGCTTATGCTTTCCAAGAGTATTGTGCATATAATATTCCTATAGGGATGAGACTTTCTGGTACTCCTTTAAATGAGTCACTTATTTGTCTTCATGAAATACTTCCTAAGTTTAAGAAAGATAATAACTTACAGAAAGTTCAATGTATTGTATTAACTGATGGTGAAGCTACTGGGTTAGAATATAATCGTGTAGTTAAGCGTCCTTGGGAAGATGAACCATATATGGGTATGGCTAATGTTGGATGTCGTTGTTTTTTAAGAGATAGAAAGATTGGAAATACTTATTCTCTTTCTGGACCTGGTGGTTGGTCATATATGACAGATGTATTACTTAAAAATTTACGTGATAAATTTAAAGATGTAAACTTTATTGGTATTCGTATTCTTGCTTCTCGTGATGCTGGATATTTTATTAGAGATAATGTTGGTCATGGTGGTCAAGAATATCATAGATTGATGAAAGAATGGAGAAAGAATAAATCTTTTTCTATTAAGACATCTGGATATCATTCTTATTTTGGACTTTCTAATAATATTTTAATGTCTGATCCTGAACTTCAAGTTGGTGTAAACCCAACAAAGGCTCAAATTAAGAGTGCATTTGCAAATAGTCTTAAGAATAAAAAATTAAATAAGAAGGTTCTTAGTGAGTTTATTTCTTTAGTTGCATAAATACTAAAAAAGTGTTTATAGACTGATGGACTCTAAGCAAGAAAAGGCTCTGATAGATGCCTACCAATCTGTATATAAAGAAGAATTATCTGATACAGTTAAAAGGAATGATGCTATTAATGCTGCAAACGCTAAAAAAGCAGCTGCTGCCAGAGAAGCAAAGAAACCATCACCTGATGTAATAGCAGCTAGAAAACGTCAGTATAGTGGTAAAAATTATACTACTGCAGATAAAAAGACAGTCATCCAGTCTTATAAAGAAGAAACTGAGGTAGATCATTTTGACCTTATAAAGAATCATTTTGTTGAGGAAGGTTATTCTGAAATGGTTGCATATACTAAGATGTTGAATCTTACTGATCAAGATAAACAAGATATATTGGACCAGTTGAAATAGTGTCTACTAGGGGTCGTAAAGACCCCTTTTTTGTTATACAATAAGTATATTGAAAAACAACATTATGGCGTTTGAAATTAAAATGACAGAAGAAGAAGTTATTGAGGGATTAAGAAGAATTTACGGAAAAGAATTTACTGCTCCTGATGTACGAGGTTTTTGTGCAGCAAATGACATTTCATATCAGACAGTAACAAAGAAAATAGAAAGATTTAAAATTAGTCGTGGTAAGTGGAACTTAGAAGTAACACAAAATAAAGTGGATGAAATTGAAAGAAGCTTTAATGCACCATCAGTTATTCCAACTGTACAACAAAATTTAATTCCAGAAAAAGATGATACCTTCGTCAACTTTGGTCCTTTTAGCGATCTTAAGACCATTATCAAGTCCCGTTTGTTCTACCCTACGTTCATTACGGGGCTTTCAGGAAACGGTAAAACGTTCAGCGTTGAGCAAGCATGTTCTAAACTTAAAAGAGAACTTATTCGTGTCAACATCACAATCGAAACAGATGAAGACGACCTTATTGGTGGTTTCCGTCTTGTGGATGGCAACACTGTCTGGCATAATGGTCCAGTCATTGAAGCCCTCGAAAGAGGTGCAGTTCTCTTACTCGACGAACTTGACCTTGCCTCTAATAAAATTCTCTGTTTACAATCGATCTTAGAGGGTAAGGGAGTATTTCTTAAGAAGATTGGTAAGTGGGTAAAACCTGTTGATGGTTTTAATGTGATTGCTACTGCAAATACAAAAGGTAAAGGTTCTGATGATGGGAGGTTTATTGGTACAAATGTATTAAATGAAGCTTTCTTAGAAAGGTTTCCTGTTACTTTTGAACAAGAATATCCATCAGTTAATATTGAGAATAAGATTTTAGGAAGAGTTGCTTCTACTTTAGGTGTAACTGATGTAGATTTTTGTAGACGTCTTGTAGACTGGGCTGATATTATTCGTAAGACTTTCTATGATGGTGGTGTAGATGAACTCATCAGTACTCGTCGTTTGGTTCATATTATTCGTGCTTATGCTATCTTTGGTAAAAAGGAAAAAGCAATTGCAGTATGTGTAAATCGTTTTGATGATGAGACCAAACAGTCTTTTCTTGAATTGTATGATAAGGTAGATGCTGACTTCAAACTTCCTGTTGACGAGGAAGATGATTTTTGATATAATCTTAATAGGAAAAAAATGACTGACTCTATGGCTCAATATCCAAAACAGGTATGGCCAAAGCCAAAGGTGGAAGATGATGATCTTTATTCTTACCATTATCCACCGCTAAATACCGAGGTTAATCAAACAGAAAATATGACAGCGCATTATTTCAAATACCATGAGGAAGAAATTCTTAAAGATATAGAGTCTTACGTATCAGGAACTTATCAAGGTCATTATACTGGTACTACTCATGAGTATAGAAATGTACAGACTTTAGATTTAATGGCAGCCAGAGAATTAGCTTCTGCGTTTTGTCAATCAAATATTCTAAAGTATGGTAGTAGATATGGTAGTAAGAATGGAAAAGAGAAAAAAGATTTACTTAAAGTGATTCATTATGCTATGTTATTATTACATTTTGATGAACACTATGGAAAACCATCCATGTCAAGTGGAAACATTGACCATAACATGCCTTAATAATGAAACTTCGACCTCATACTATGAAATTATCTGAAAAAACACTCAACTTACTTAAGAATTTTTCAACTATTAATCAGTCTATTTTGTTCAAACAGGGATCTTCATTGAGAACTATTTCTGTTATGAAGAATATTTTAGCTGAGGCAACTATTGATGAAGAGATACCTCAAGATTTTGGTATCTATGATTTGAATCAGTTTTTGAATGGTCTTGATTTACATCAACATCCTGAGTTGGAGTTTAACAATGATGGATATACAGTTATCCGTGAGGGTAAGATGCGATCAAAATACTTTTTCGCAGATCCTAATGTAATTGTTACACCACCTGATAAAGAGATTGCACTTCCTAGTGAGGATGTTAATTTTGAGTTGAGTACAGACCAGTTGAATAAGTTGATTAAAGCGGCTGCAATATATCAACTTCCAGACTTGTCTGCAGTTGGTGAGAATGGTGTAGTTAAGTTAGTTGTAAGAGATAAGAAGAATGATACATCTAATAGTTTTGCTGTTACTGTAGGAGAAACTGAGTCTGTATTCTCATTTAATTTTAAGGTTGAGAATATTAAGATTCTTCCAGGATCTTATAACGTAATAGTGTCACAAAAACTTTTATCACGTTTTTCTAATAAGGACTTTGATTTGAAGTATTATATTGCATTAGAACCTGACTCTACCTTTGGGTGATTATGAGTGACTTTATATGGGTTGAAAAATACAGACCCAAAACAATTGATGAGTGTATTCTACCAGAGAATATTAAGAAAACCTTTAGTGATTTTCTAAATAAAGGGGAAATTCCGAATATGCTTCTTGCTGGTCCTCCTGGAGTTGGAAAGACAACAGTTGCAAAAGCATTATGCAATCAGTTAGGAGTAGATTATTATGTCATTAACGGGTCCGATGAAGGAAGGTTCCTCGATACCGTCCGTAATAACGCTAAAAACTTCGCAAGTACCGTATCGCTTTCGTCCGAAGCGAAACACAAGGTCATCATCATCGATGAGGCTGACAACACAACCCCTGATGTTCAACTGCTTCTTAGGGCGTCGATTGAGGAATTCTCAAAAAATTGCAGATTCATATTCACCTGCAACTATAAGAATAAAATCCTCGAACCACTCCACTCCAGGTGTGCTGTGGTTGACTTCAGCATTAAAGGAAAGGCGAAACAACAAGTTGCAGCAGAGTTCTTTAACCGACTTGTATCCATCTTGGACAGTGAACGGATTGAAGCTGATAAGAAAGTCCTCGTCGAACTCGTCAATAAACATTTCCCAGACTGGAGAAGGGTTCTCAATGAATGCCAAAGGTATTCAGTGGGGGGCCGCATTGACTCTGGCATTCTTACAACTTTCACAGACATCGCTGTAAATGATCTCGTTAAAAACCTCAAAGAGAAGAACTTTTCGGAAGTACGTAAATGGTGTGTCAATAACTTGGACAATGATTCTGTTGTATTGTTGCACAATGTTTACGATGCTCTTTATAACGTCTTGGATGGCCCCAGTATTGCTGCTTGCGTTCTTATTATTGCTAAGTATCAATACCAAAGCGCCTTCGTTGCCGACCAAGAAATAAATCTTCTTGCTGCACTGACAGAGATAATGTGTGAGTGTAATTTTAAATGATACTTACCTCCGAGGATGCAATTTATGCTGCGGATAAGTTCATAGATTACTTCTCTAATATGGGTCGTATTGATGAATATCTTCGTGCTGTAAAGTTGGACAGAATGGCTCAGATGCCAACATATCTTCCTGGCTGTGGGCCTGAGGAGGATATGTTTTCTGCATTTGATATGCATCCAGAGGATATGGATTTTAAAGTTTATACTGCTGGAAAGGATGATGATTTTACAAATGAATATTTTAATGAGAGACTTCAAATAACAACTTCTCATTCTGTTGAAAATTCTATTCCTGGTAAGGTTTTAAAGTGGATAGTCATGGAGACTAACACTAAGAAGATAGTTGGGTTTATTCGTTTTGGTTCTCCTACTATAAATTCTAAACCACGTAATGAATGGCTAGGGAAACCTCCCGAACTTTCTAGGTTTAATAGACATTCTATAATGGGGTTTATTATTGTACCTACTCAACCATTTGGTTATAACTATCTTGGAGGAAAACTCCTTGCACTTCTTTGTTGTTCTCATCAGGCCAGGTTAGAGTTAAATAAGAAGTATGACTGTGATATTTGTTTATTTGAAACAACTTCTTTGTATGGTTCTACTAAGTCATCATCTCAGTATGATGGACTTAAACCTTATATGAGGTATAAAGGTCTGACTGATAGTAATTTTACTCCATTACTTCATGATAACATTTTTAAGGAACTAAACAAATGGTTTATAGAGAGGAATAATGGAAAGATGTTAGTGAAGGTAGATGCTTCCAGTAGGAAGTTAAAAACCCAACAGAAAATGATATCAATAATCAAGAAGAATTTACCTTCTGAAAAAGTTGAAGAATTTCAGATTGCTATTACAAATGCAACGAATTTAACTGAAAAGAAAAGGACTTATTTTTCTGATTATGGTTTTGCTAATTCTAGAGAAGTTATTAGAGGAGATACAGATACTCTTGTTAAAAACCCTATAAATTATGATAAGTTTCATATGGACAATCTTATTACGTGGTGGAAGAAGAAAGCTTCCAAACGATATGAAAATCTAAAGTCTGAGAATAAACTTCGTACTGAGTTAGAAGTTTGGAACAAAGACATGGATATTGATATAATACGATGAGTCTACAGGACTACATTAAGGAACCTCGTAAGGATTGGGATAAAGAACATTGGCTAAAACATGCCTGGGTTATGGTACATTCTCCTTGGATTGATGATGATGAACGAGAGTATTGGAGAGACAAAATTAAGGAGTTAACATGAGAATGAACGATCAAACCAAGTTAGTTTACGCCTTAGAACACATTGATCATCTTTATGATCTAATAGAAGGTAATTATTGGGAAGATTACCTGGCAGAGAATTTGGATAGTATGTCTTATGTGTTAGAATCCCAGTTAGAAGAACTTCTTAAGAGGAAACGTTTAAGATGAAAGATGAACTCTTGGAACTATTGAAGAAGAATGCTTACAAAAAAGGTGAGTTTACTCTTTCTTCTGGTAAGACTAGTGAACATTATGTCAACTGTAAACCTGTCACTCTAACGGCAAGGGGTCTTACACTTGCTAGTATAATGTTACTAGAAAATGTAGAGAAAGAATCTGTTGCAGTTGGTGGACTTACATTAGGTGCTGATCCATTGGTTGCAGGAGTTGCAGTAGTATCTGGTTTTGACAAGAGACTTCTTGATGCTTTGATTGTTCGTAAAGAAACAAAGGGTCATGGTACTCAAGCATGGATTGAAGGCCCAACTCTGCCAGAAGGGTCTAGAGTAACGGTGTTGGAAGATGTGGTTACGACTGGGGGTTCTTCAATTAAAGCTGTTAAGAGACTGCGTGATGCGGGTTATGTAGTGGATAGAGTTGTTACTATTGTAGATCGTCAAGAGAATGATGAGGCAACTACTGCTATGAAATTAGCGGGTTTAGAACTGAAAACATTATTTACTTTGGAGGATTTTAATGACTGAACTTAAGGAATGGTTGAACTCCATTAATAATACAAAACAGAATCTTATTGATGAAGATCCTTCTATAGAGAAAGAATATCCTCCATATATTGTTAATAGATGTTTGTCTGGTCATATAGATTGTATTATGTTTGTGAACGAATTAAATAGATATCCTAACCTCCCTAAAAAATTTCAATATGATTTTTTACTAAATAGTCTGAGGAAAAAGAAGAGATTCAGTCCCTGGCTCCGTAAGGATAAAGTCACAGACCTGGAAATCATTAAACAATACTATGGTTATAGTAACGAAAAAGCCTTAAACGCTTTGAAAATATTAACCCCTGAACAAATTATTTTTATTAAACAACGACTTGAGACTGGAGGACGAAAATGAGTACTATCGTTGAACCTGAAATCAAATGGTCTCCCGACCAAATGATTGAAGTAACTCTAAATGAACCAGATGATTTTTTAAAGGTTAGGGAAACACTTACTAGAATTGGTGTTGCTTCTCGTAAGGAAAAGAAGTTATATCAATCTTGTCATATCTTGCACAAGCAAGGAAAGTATTACATAGTTCATTTTAAGGAACTGTTTGCTTTGGACGGTAAGAGAGCAAACATTACTGTAAATGATGTACAGAGAAGGAATCGTATTATTCAACTTCTTCTTGACTGGGGACTTATTAGTGTTGTAGATGTTAGTGGTGTTACTGATATTGCACCTCTGAACCAGATCAAAGTTCTTTCTTACAGAGAGAAGAATGAGTGGGAATTGGAGACCAAGTACAACATAGGTAAACGTAAGAAACCTGAAGGGGAGTAAACCGTACTGCCTTTTTAGAGTGAAGTGTTATAATTAGTAGTGAACGCCGAAAGGGTTCACACAACACAAACTCGCTTAGAAAAGGAGCTACTATCATGGGTAACCTAACAAGGTATACTGCTGCCGATTTGCCACAGTTATTGGAGCGAATCCAAAGAAACAGTCTAGGAATGGACGAATATCTTGATCGTTTCTTTAATGTTCCATCACAACAGAATTACCCACCTTATAACATCATTCAGGTAAATAATGTAGAAACAAGGCTTGAGGTTGCTCTTGCTGGTTTCAAAAAGAAAGACATTAAAGTTTACACTGAACACGGTAAACTTTTTGTTGATGGTGGTAAAGAGAAGACCACAGAAGATACAGATAAATTCTATCATCAAGGGTTAGCACAAAGATCTTTTAATAGATCTTGGACTATTTCTGATGATACTGAAGTTAAGTCAGTTGACTTTGAGGATGGTTTATTAACCATTACTGTTAGTAAGATTGTACCAGAACACTATGCAAGGAAAGACTGGTTGTAAAAATTAACATTTGGGGGCTTGCAAGCCCCCTTTTTTATTGGTATAATTATAGTAGGAAGACTCGGAAAATGACTATTAAACTGGTAGTATTAAAATCTGGTGAGGATCTTATTGCTGATGCTAAGGAGATACGTGGTCCTGATGAGGAAGTAGTTGGATACTATTTCAAAGATCCTCTTGTTCTTAAAATGTATCAGAAGGACGAACCAGTTGTTTTGAGTGAACATGAAGGTACGGTATCAGATAGTGGGACAACAAAAGCTTTTAGTTCTCATGTTGGGGTAACTTTTTATCCTTGGATTCCTCTTGCTGGAGAAAGAAATATACCATGTTCTGCTGACTGGGTTGTTACTATAGTAGAACCACAAAAGAATTTGAAAAAACTTTACGAGGAGAAGGTAAATGGAAGACCAGACGATGATCCGAATCTTACTGTTGTTAACGAATGAATATATAATATCTCAGATTGAAGAGGTTGGGTCTGAACTTGGTGAACCTGATTGTAAGCTCATTAGTCCCTATCAAATAGTTGATGGTGAACTTGTAAAATGGTGTGAAGAATATACAGATCAAGATGAAGTGATGATTCATTCTGATAAAATACTAACACTCGTTGAACCTAACGAGAAATACTTTGATATGTACTCAGAAGCTATTGGGGGCTTTAAGTGAAATTCTATACTAACGTTCAATTGATTGGTAATCAATTTCTTGTTCGTGGATATGAAAATGGAAAACACATTATGCAGAGAGAAGAGTGGAAACCCACTCTTTTTGTGCCTTCTAAGAAGAAATCGAAATATCGTACTCTTGAAGGAGAATGTGTAGAAGAAATTCAACCTGGGTTTGTTCGTGATTGTCGAGAGTTCTATAAGAAGTATGAGGATGTAGAGGGGTTTAGAATATATGGTAATGATAGGTATGTTTATCAATATATTTCTAACAGGTATCCAGAGGAACAGATCAAGTTTGATATAAAGAAAATTAAACTTGTAACTATTGATATTGAGGTTGCTGCAGAGAATGGTTTCCCTGATGTTGAAAATTGTGCAGAGGAAATGCTTCTCATTACTCTACAAGATTATGCAACGAAAAAGATTATAACTTTTGGTTCTAGACCTTATGATAATAAAGAACCTAATGTTAGGTATGTTAAGTGTAGAGATGAACAACATCTTCTTCGTGAGTTCTTAGCATATTGGAGAGAGAATCTTCCTGAAGTTGTAACAGGATGGAACTCTCAAATGTATGATATTCCATACCTTGCTGGAAGGATTAATAGAATCCTTGGTGAGAAGTATATGAAAGACTTATCACCTTGGGGACTTGTAACTCAGACAGAAGTTTATATTACTGGACGTAGGAATATCAACTATGATATTGGTGGTGTAACTCAACTTGATTATCTTGACTTATACAAGAGATTTACTTATACTAATCAAGAGTCTTATAGACTGGATTACATTGCCAATTATGAATTAGGTGTAAAGAAACTAGACCATAGTGAGTATGATACTTTCAAGGAGTTCTATGCTAAAGATTGGGATAAGTTTGTAAAGTATAATATTCGAGATGTACAACTAGTTGATGCTTTTGAGGATAAATTAAAACTTATTGAACTTGCCATTACTATGGCATTTGACGCAAAGGTGAACTTTATTGATATTCACTTCCAAGTAAGGATGTGGGATACCATAATTTATAATTATTTAAAGAAAAGGAATATTGTTATTCCTCCTAAAAGAAGAACCTCTAAAAGTGAGAAATACGCAGGAGCCTATGTCAAGGAACCGAAGCCGGGAAAGTATGATTGGGTTGTTAGTTTTGACCTCAATAGCTTGTACCCTCATCTTATTATGCAATATAATATCAGTCCCGAAACCCTCTGGGAGACTAGACATCCCAGCGCGAGCGTTGAGGGGATCTTAAATGAACAGGTGTCAATTGATGGGGATTTTGCTGTTTGTGCTAACGGTGCTCAGTATCGTAAGGATGTACGGGGTTTTCTACCAGAATTGATGGAGACCATTTATAATGAACGTACCATTTATAAAAAGAAGATGCTTGCTGCAAAGCAAGAATATGAGGATACTAAGAACCCTAAACTTATAAAGGATATTGCAACCTTTAATAATATTCAGATGGCTCGTAAGATCCAACTGAACTCTGCTTATGGTGCTATTGGTAATGAGTACTTTAGATATTATAAGTTAGAGAATGCAGAAGCGATTACTTTATCAGGTCAAGTTTCTATTAGATGGATAGAAAATAAACTGAATGAACGCTTGAATAAAATTCTTAAAACGGATGATGATTATGTTATTGCTGTTGATACCGACTCTGTTTATCTTAACCTGGGCCCTTTGGTTGAGGCTGTATACAAGGGGCGAGAGAAAACTAATGAGGGCGTTATTGGGTTCCTTAACAAGGTGTGTGAAAATGAATTTGAGCCTTTTATCGAAAGTTCTTACGAAACGTTGGCCGGGTATGTCAACGCCTATGCCCAAAAAATGTTCATGAAGAGAGAGAACATTGCTGATCGTGGAATATGGACAGCAAAAAAGAGATACATACTAAACGTGTGGGATAGTGAGGGTGTTCGGTATACCGAACCCAAACTTAAAATGATGGGTATTGAAGCAGTAAAGTCTTCAACACCTGCTCCTTGTCGTCAAATGATCAAGGATGTTCTTAAACTCATCATGACAAAAACTGAGGATGATGTTATCGATTTCATCGATGAGTGTAGGAACAAATTTAATTCCCTTCCACCTGAAGACATTTCTTTTCCAAGAACTGTTAGTAATGTGGAGAAATATAGGAGTGCTAATTCTATTTACGGAAAAGGCACACCAATCCACGCTCGTGGAGCACTTCTATTCAATTATTATATTAAAAAGAATAAACTGACTCAGAAATATTCTCTTATTAATAATGGTGAAAAAATTAAGTTCTGTTATTTGAAGAAACCAAATCCTTTACAGGAGAATGTGATTTCGTTTATTCAACAGTTTCCTAGTGAACTTAATCTTGACAAATATGTGGATCATGACCTACAATTTGAAAAGTCATTTCTTGAACCTTTAAAGATCATTCTTGACTCTGTTGGATGGAGTGCAGAAAAAACTGTAAACTTAGAATCTTTTTTCTCTTAAATGGACTTACCTGTTAACGATCAAGAACTTGCCACAATAGTTAAAGCATTAACATTAGGTGGTGATACTGCATTGTATCAAAAACTCAAGTTAGTCAAAGAAACCAGAGATGAAAATCCTGGTGGTCCATATAAGAAAATATTACGTGAGTCTCATGGTATGGTTATATGATTTTACCAGGAACTACTGTTGTTATTACTAATGAATCCTCTATCTATCGTGGATATAGAGGATTCGTTCAAAGGATAAGTGGTAATAGTGCTGCTGTTCTGTTTGATGACATAAATGGTTGTCCGTGGGAGAAGTTAGTAACTTTTCCTATAAAGGATATTAAAGAGGATACTACTGGAAAACAATTCTATAAAATGAAGTAATGGATTTTTTAAAGGACATTGTAAAGGAAATTGGTGATGACTACACCCAACTCGCAGCAGATATATCAGACAGTGAACAATATGTTGATACGGGTTCGTTGGTTTTTAACGGATTGCTCTCAGGTAGCATTTTTGGTGGGGTATGTAGTAATAAGATCACTGCAATTGCTGGAGAGTCTAGTACTGGAAAGACTTTTTTCGCTCTCGCCGTTGCCAAGAACTTTTTGGATGCTAACCCCGATGCTTATGTACTCTACTTTGATACTGAGAGTAGCATTACTCGGTCACTTTTAGAGAGTAGAAACATTGATATGAAACGGTTCGTGGTCATTAATGTAGTGACCATTGAAGAGTTTAGAACGAAGGCACTTAAGGCCGTAGATATATATTTAAAGAAGGACATAGAAGATCGCAAACCTTGCATGTTTGTGTTAGACTCTTTGGGAATGCTTTCCACTGAAAAGGAGATAACTGACGCACTCAATGACAAGCAGGTTAGGGATATGACCAAATCTCAACTTGTTAAAGGTGCATTCAGAATGCTCACTCTAAAGCTTGGTCAAGCAAACATTCCACTTATAGTCACAAATCACACTTACGATGTCATCGGTAGTTATGTCCCTACTAAAGAAATGGGAGGGGGCTCTGGTCTCAAATATGCCGCGTCTACGATCATTTATCTCAGCAAGAAAAAGGAAAAGGATCAGAAAGAGGTTGTTGGTAACATTATTAAAGCTAAGACAGCAAAGTCGCGTCTCTCTAGAGAGCATAAAGAAGTAGAGATACGTTTGTATTTTGACGAACGTGGTCTTGATAGATATTATGGACTCTTGGAATTAGGAGAGGTCGGAGGACTGTGGAAGAATGTTGCCGGACGTTATGAAATAAATGGTAAAAAACTTTACGCTAAACAAATCCTTGCAGAACCAGAAACCTATTTTACTCCAGAAGTAATGCAGGCATTGGACGAGACTGCACAGAGAGAGTTTAGTTATGGAGAATAATTTTATTAAAACGTATGATGATTTTCTTTCAGAAAATATATGTTCTCAACTAAGAGATACTGTAGATGAAGAAAATGAACGAGTAGAAAGAGATAGGAGACCAAATTTTTATCAAAGAAATATTGGTAATGCTCCAGAGTATTCTGGTCTTTATCAAAATTTTACAGATTTAGGGATGAAATATTTTTCTGAGTTAGAATATTCAGAAGATATTTTGCCTGCAAGGTATGGTTTTGAAGAACTTAGAATTAAGAAGTATGAAGTTGGTGATTCATTTGATAAACATATTGATGTATCAGATCATCCTTCTGCAAAGAGGTGGGTTGCCTTTCAGGTTTATTTGAATGATAATTTTGAAGGAGGTGAAACCCAGTTTTATCTTCCTGATTTTACTGTCAAACCAAAAACTGGCAGTGTTTTAGTATTTCCACCGTTATGGACGTTTCCTCATGCTGGACTTCCTGTTACTAAGGGTGTAAAATATATCTTGACTACGTATTTTCATTACATTTAGAATGGATCGGATTGAAAATATTATTCTGAGGAACTTGGTTTTCCGAGACGAGTATCTGAGGAAGGTGCTGCCTTTTATTGAACCAACTTATTTTACCAATAGAGAAGAGAGACTTATATTTGAACAGATTGCACAGTATACTAAAGATTATAATACTCTTATTACGAAAGAAATATTATCTATTGAGATTGAGAAACGTACTGACATTACTCAGGAAGAACTTGTAAATATTAATAAGACTATTAATGGTTTAGAAGATGCTGAGTCTGATATTGAATGGTTGACTGACTCTACTGAAAAATGGTGTAGAGATCGTGCTATATATTTGGCATTAACAAAATCAATTGAACTTGCTGATGGTCAGGATGATAAACAGGGAAGAGATGCAATCCCAGAAATTCTTTCGAAAGCACTTGCTGTTTCATTTGATAATCATATAGGTCATGACTACTTACAGGACTACGAAGAAAGGTACGATTCGTATCACAGGAAAGAAGACCTCATTCCGTTTGATCTCGAATTCTTTAATAAGATTACGAAGGGAGGTATACCGAATAAGACTCTCAACATTGCTCTTGCTGGCACAGGGGTTGGAAAATCTTTATTCATGTGTCATGTGGCTAGCTCTGTTTTACTCCAGGGAAAAAACGTTCTCTACATCACTCTCGAAATGGCAGAGGAGAAGATTGCGGAAAGGATCGATGCGAATTTACTTAATGTCAATATTCAAGATATAGTAGATTTGCCTAAACCTATGTTTGATACTAAGGTTAATAATCTTATTAAAAAGACAAAGGGAACTCTTATAATTAAAGAATATCCTACAGCGTCAGCTCATTCAGGACATTTCAAAGCATTACTTAATGAACTTGCACTTAAGAAGTCTTTTAAACCAGATATAATATTCATTGATTATCTCAACATATGTTCATCTAGTAGATATCGTGGAAACAGTTCGGTCAATTCTTACTCGTATATTAAAGCCATTGCAGAAGAACTTCGGGGGTTGGCCGTGGAAGCGAATCTTCCTATCGTCTCTGCTACTCAAACTACTCGTAGCGGGTTTGCTAGTTCTGACGTTGACCTTACAGATACCAGTGAGTCTTTTGGGCTTCCAGCTACCGCTGATCTTATGTTTGCTCTTATTAGTACCGAGGATCTGGAGGGTTTGAATCAGATAATGGTGAAACAGTTAAAGAATAGATATAATGATCCAACTATGAATAAACGTTTTGTTGTTGGTATTGATCGTGCTAAGATGAGACTTTATGATTGTGAACAAGCTGCACAAGATGATATCATTGACAATGGACAAGAAGAGGAGTATAATGGAGAGGAAAGGAAAAGTAAGTTTCAAGGTTTTAAATTCTAATCATGGCCAAGACAGATCCCTATCCAGCAGTTGGAACTAATTACAGACCAAATTTTGAACCGAGTACCACAAATAGATCAGTTACTCTTACAAAAGAACAGGTAGAAGAGTTAAAGGATATATTGGGAGGAGTGGTAGATCCATCTCAAAATATTGTTAAACTTTATGATGTGGTATGTAAGTTATGACTAAACAAGTTGACTTTGAAAAGTATAAGTATTTTGTTGATGGTGTAACTAGTGATCCATCAAAGGATGGTATTGCGTTTATTAGAAGACTTCAAGAACTTGAACATGATAATGACGTTCATAGACTTTTAACTGGTGCAGTTGGTATCTGTGCTGAAGGTGGTGAGTTTATGGAGATAGTTAAGAAGATGATATTTCAAGGTAAACCATTTAATGAAGATAATGTTTTTCATATGAAAAGAGAACTGGGTGATATCATGTGGTATGTTGCTCAAGTTTGTATGTCATTAGATGTTACTTTAGATGAAATACTTGAGATGAATGTAGATAAGTTAAAGTCTAGATATCCTGGTGGAGAGTTTGATGTTCATTATTCAGAGAATAGAAAGGAAGGTGACCTCTAAGTTCTAAATACTTAATATTTAAAAGTATTTAAAATGGCTGAGGTATCTGAAGCTTTTTATGGGGGACTTTCTTTCATTAGTGATTTAAAGCATAATCCTAACGCTGAAGAATTTGAGACATATTATCAATTAGCTAAAACTAATTTTGATAAAAATGTTAAAGCTGCAAGTGGTGCAGATAAACAACTTTTTAATAAAACAATAACTTTGCGAGAACAAGCACCAGGTAACAAGAACGTTGAAGTGAATAAAAATTATGCTGATTGTGCAAAGGCATTATCTGCTGTTATAGCTACTAGAAAAAAGATTAAAGGTATACCTGAGGCTGTGTACATAACTGGTGGTACATGGCCTGCTGCTGTTGATATGTTTAGAATTGATGGCATGGGGATGAAGGATTATAATTCTTCCGATCTTATTTTACAATATGGTAACACATATGTTGGTATTTCTTTAAAGAAAGTGGTGGATCCTGCAGCACCTCCACCAACAATGATTAATATGTCATTTCAGAATATTCTGGATATGAACGATAGTCAGTGGCTTAAGAAATTGGAGGATGATATAAACATAAAACGCCGAGAATATTTTGCTCGGGTTATTAAAGATGCATGTAATTCAGGTGGACCTTTAGAAACTGTTTGTGCAACTGGATTTGCGTCAGAAAAAGTTAATGGACAACCAGCACTTAATAGTCTTGACCCAAGTAAACCAGGTGATGTTAAAAAGATATGGGACATAAAAGTTCCTAGACTGTTGCCTACCTATGATAATAGTGTAGAGATGACTCTTGAACAAAGACTTAAACCTGCGAAATTTTATAAAGATGGTAAGACGCACAAACCTCAAGTGGTAATGATTCCATTGATTAATCTTAAGAATACAAATGAACTTTGGCAGGGAGTTAATAGTCAACTTGGTCCTAAGGCAAAAACCGCTTTTAGAGACTATGTTAATCGGAGTCTTTATTCTGATAAAGGGTCGAAAAAACTTAATCCTTTATTTGCAGACTTTCTTAATATTATGAATCAAAAGCAAGTCGCAGAAAAACTTGCAGATGCTCTTTTGGATAGAACTCTTAAACTTAAATTGATGGATAATCTTGATACTTGGGATAGAGCTAACTTTGAACTTTTTGTAACAACTGGTGCTGGAAATGCAAAGAAAGGTGAAAAACCAACAATAGGAACTGGAACTCTAAAAAATGTTCATAGTTTAATGATTGCATGTCTTGCGTTAAAACATCGACGATCTGTACTTGAGGTAGATGATAGTACAACATTTACAAAAGCAGGTGCTGCAAGACTTGGTTTTAAATTAGTTAAAAAAGGTGCTAGTTTTGGTCAGGGTGACTTACCTATTTTAAATATGGAATTGAGATATAAAGGTAGTTTTACTTCTATGCCTCAGTTTTTGGGTTCAATGACAAAAGACTTTCTTGCTTTTACAAGGACTAATAAAGCAATAAGAACTTTAAGACCGTTACTGAGATTCTAGAGATGAAGAATACTCACTTAGAACACTTAGAAGATAATATTTTGAATGATGGTTCCCGTGGTGGAAGGGAAGCCATTGCCTTTTTGAAATCACTTGGAGATATGTTAGACCAAGGAGGAGCAGACTCTCGTGTAACTGTAAAATGGGATGGTGCTCCTGCTATTATTTGTGGTATTGATCCTTCTAATGGTCAGTTCTTTGTTGGTACAAAGTCTGTCTTTAATAAAGTCAACCCTAAGATCGCATATTCAGAATCAGATGTTGATAATTTATATAATCCAGGACAACTTTCTGAAAAGTTAAAGACTTCTTATAGATATCTTTCTCAACTTGGTATTACTGGAGTTGTACAAGGAGACTTGTTATTTACGAATGATAAGTATTATGCAACTGTTGGTGGAGAGAGTTGTATTGCTTTTACTCCTAATACTATTACCTATGCAGTTCCTAGGAATAGTGCATTAGGTGATAGGATTGATCAAGCTGATATGGGAATAGCTTTTCATACCACATATGTTGGATATTCTTTAGGTAGTATGTCTGCTAATTTTGGTGCAAGTGTAGAAGGTAATACTAATGTATTCGTTGCATCTGCAGAGGTCTCTAATGCTTCAGGTGAGGCTAATATGTCATCTTATGAAAAGACCAGATTTAATTCGTTAGTAAATCGTGCATCTGGATCATTAAAACAGTCATCTCGTTTTCTTGATATGATGAGAGGTGATAATAAGTGGTCTTTAAATTATATGCTTAAGATCTTTTTTAATAAGTATGTACGTGAAGGTAAGTCTGGTATGACTGCAAAGAGTACAGCATCAGACTTTGCAGTATTCTTTTCTCAAGCACTTGATAAAGAAAGAGCATCAAAAAAGACAAAAGCTGCCCAAGATAAATATCTAAAGATCAAACATGATGGTCTACGTTTTATTACAGCGAATGAAAATTCTCTCTATATGACTGTTGCTTCGTATTATAATTTACAAGCAGCGAAACAATTTATTATTAATAAACTCCAACTCTTAAATACTTTTGGAACTTTCCTTAAAACCGATGATGGTTATAGAGTGACATCACCAGAAGGTTATGTTGCTATTCGTTCAGGAAGGGCATTAAAATTAGTTGATAGATTAGAGTTTAGTAGAGCAAACTTTACTGCCGCTAAGAATTGGGATAAAGGATGAAAAGTTTTCTTCAATTTATAACCGAAGCAGAGACCCAGGCCTCTAGACAGGCCAAACAGATGGGTCTAGTTAGTGATGGACATGATTGGTATGATAAGGAAGGAAATTTTGTTGCTAAGACTGTTAACGGAAGATTAAAGTTCTTTGGTAAGAGGAGACCACCAACTCCTGATGAAAGAGCTGGTATTATGCAACAACAAGCTGCCGCTGCAGCTGAACAAGAGAAAGCTGAGAAAGAAGAGATAAGGAAGAAAGATAAAGAACCAGTAGATTATACTATTGCTTTTGGAAGGTTTAATCCTCCTACTGCTGGACATGAGAAACTTTTGAATAAAGTTAAACAGGTTGCTGGTAAAGGTGAGTATGCAGTTTTCCCATCAAGGACTGCTGATGGTAAGAAGAATCCATTAGAACCTGATGAAAAGATTGAATATATGCAGTCAATGTTCCCTGATCATGCGGAACGTATTGTAAATGATGATACTGCAAGAACTATTTTTGATGTTTTAAAAACTGTACATCAACAGGGTGTTAAGTCAGTTAATATTGTTGTAGGTGCAGATAGATATAAAGAGTTTGATCGTCTTTCCAAACAATATAATGGTGAACTTTATGATTTTGATAAGATTAATGTTATCAATGCTGGTGAAAGGGATGCTGAGTCTGAAGGTATAGAAGGAATGTCTGCATCTAAACTTCGTGCTGCTGCAGCAGGAGATAATTTAGATGACTTTATGAAAGGTGTTCCTAAACAGTTTGATAAGAAGGCTGCTGAGAAACTTTTCAATACCTTGCAGAAGAGAATGAAGGTTGAGAAAGTTAAGTCTGAGATGTGGAGGATTGTTCCTAAGTTTGATTTGAAGAATCTTAGAGAGAATTTTATTAAAGGTAAGTTATTCCAAGTTGATGATATAGTAGAGAATGATAATACTGGACTTGTGGGTAAGATCATTCGCAAGGGTACGAATTATATTATTGCAGTAACTGAAAATAATATAATGTTTAAGTCCTGGATACAGAACATTAGTGAGTGGACAGACCGTTCTGGCGTTCCATCAGATCAAAGATTAGTGGGTACAGATTCTTATAGAGAATACGTACAAAGTTTAACAAGTAATGCGATCATCCGTAATTTTATAAATAAATCTAGAAAAAAGAAAAAAAGTAAGTAAGAGAAATGTTTCCTACTGACGACTTGACGAAACACGAGAAATCGATTCAGGATGCGTATCTTTCCATCCATGAAGCTAATCCTGGGGGCGATGCTCCTGACGCTGATGTTACCAAGATGGTAAGACAGGCAGTGTATGATATTCGATACAAAGCACGTAAGGAAGATATTCCTTTAGAGAGGGCATATTCTGCTTATATGGGTCATACCAGTATGGGGCCTAAGGCTCGTGCAATGGTTAAGGCAAAACTTTTTGGAGAGACTGTTGAAGAGGAAGTAATTACAGAGAAGAAAGTAAAGTCAACTCAACCTGAGAAGACAGAAACTAAGAAGGATGGTAAGAGTGCTAAGTTAGAGAAGTATTTGAAGAACCGTAGAACGAAAAGGACAGATGAACATGACAGGAATCTTAGTGGTAAGGAAGCACCAGAAGGAAAAGATCCAGTAAGAGTTACTGATCCTGAGAGTGGAAAAACAGATTATACATATGCAGATCCCAAGAAGATTGAGAAAATTCGTCGTAAGGGTTTAAAGGTTGAGAGAGGTGGAACTGGTCGTCCTGGAGATAAAAAGAAAGGTAAGAAAATACTTAAAGCATCTTTTTCTAATTGGAGAGGAAATACTGATGAGTTGGCTGTACGTAGAGCTATAGAGATTAAAGAAGGTTGTCCTCCACCTGATAATGGTAGTGAACTTAATGGAATGAAGAAGGATGTTAAACCTAAGTCTAAGGTAAAACTTAAAGGGAAGGTTAGTCCCAAGTCTCCTAATGTCACTATAATGCCTGACAGTAAGGTTGATGAAGGAAAATTGACTAGTATCAAGGCAACTACTTATGGTATGCCATCGACAGAGAGAAAACTACTTATAGATAAGGAAAGAGAAAGACAGGGTGTTAAACCTAAGCCAACTAAGGAAGAGTTTTCTGATTGGAGAAGTGAACTTGATGAGTGGGCATTTCTTGCTCCTTTAGCAGGCGCTCTTGCTAAGGGTGCTGCTGTTGCAAAAGGTGTAGGTGCTGCTGGATTAGCTAAGGGTGCTGCTGTTGCAGGTAAGGTAGGTACTGCTGCTGCAAAAACTGGTGCTGCTATTAAGGGTGCTGCTGGTCAGGGTTTAACGAAAGTCGGATCTAAGTTAACGAACGTTGGATCTGGTTTATCGAAGGGAACTGCCTCTACAGTATCTCAGAGTAATAAAGGTAGTAGTGCTTTATCGACTGTGACAAAGAAAGGTGGTCCTTTATCAACTGATGTAAAGAAACCAAAGGTTAATAAATTGAGACAACTAGGAAACAAGATATTGGATGATCAGAAAAAGAAAGTGCAAAAGGACGCTGAACAAGCTGTTGACAGTGCTAGACATTATGGTGATGGCCACGCTATAAAGACGAAGAACCCAACCTAACAATACTAAATAAGACAGATATATAAATATCTTTAGAAA
>VTLG01010927.1_pt1 | contig 73348 bp, 40 predicted proteins | sample 4694571 | NCBI WGS metagenome assembly VTLG01 (sample SAMN12604809, study PRJNA352737) | marine metagenome | biome: ENVO:00000447; feature: ENVO:00000209|ENVO:00000569|ENVO:01000036; material: ENVO:00002151; isolation source: viral sequences binned using virsorter ...
AAGCAACGTCAGCAGAGCAGACGATGATATTACCCTTTCCTCTACGAGTCTCTTGAGCGATTGCGTTAGCTTCTCTTTCAACTTGGAATAGAAGTCCCTTGAATTTCTCAACAGACCATCTACCATTTGAATCGAGGTCTAGGTCGAATATTCCAGCAGTTGCTGTATTATTCTGAGCACCTGGACGTGCTGTTACGTAGATAGAACGAATAACTTCACGGTTGATCTCAGCGAGGATCTCAGTTGACAAGATATTAGCCAACTCAGCCTCAGCATCAAGACCGTGGATTGCTCTCAAGTCTTGAGCAAGTTCTAAACTGTACTCAGCTTTCAAAGCACGTGAGCGAGCTGTAACAGCAACCTTCTCGATGCTGAATGCCATCTCACGGAAGTTTGTGCCACCACCATCGCCAAGTGTCTCAGCGGCTGATGTTGTCATTCCTTGAGCGTCACCTGTAACTTCGTAACGGTGGTTACTATAAGTTGAAGTGTCGTTCAAGATACCTGGGTTGTCACCCTCAGCATCGTTGTTAGCAGAAGCACCTGCACCAGTTGCACCGCCTGTATAACCAGCAGTAACATCGTATCCAGAGGATCCACCACCTGAATAACCAGCGTTTGGCTCGTTGAATAATGCTTCCTTGCCGTCCTGTGCAGCGTAACGTGAACGCATTGCGAAGATAAGACCAGTAGGTCCAGACATAGGCTGAACACTAGCAATATCATAAGCGATCAAGTTAGGCATTGAACGTCTGATAAGACTGATCAATACAGGATCAAAATTCTGTACACCAGTACCAGTAGAGTTGGTAGGTGCTGCCTCAGTAAGAAGCTTCTCTTCTTTGAGGAACTTTTCTTGGTTTTCTAGAAGAACCGCAGTCACATTCTTACGATGTGAATCTGAAATTTCAGGGAGTTCTTCATGCTTGATTAGTGGAGACCACTTCTCAAGCAATTGCTCTGATTTGAACATGGTTTTAAATTACTTATGTTAAGTTTTTTTAGTGAGTGATTTTATTATCTAATGATAATTTACTTCTTATAAGCTGTAACAGCACGAAGATATGAATCCATAGAATTTGATATCTCAACGTTACCTTCTGCTAATACTTCTTGCTCATCTGACTTCACGGCAGGTACTTCAGACTTGAAGTATGACTCCCGAATTGTCTCAATTTTTCCACGGTAGGCTTCCTCACTTTCAAAGTCAACACCTTCAACAAGTTCTTGGAACTTATCTTTTTGAGTTTCAGTTAGACCACGTGCAGACTCGTCAACAACGATTTGCTTACGTGACTCACTGATCTCCTTAGTAAGACCAATGTTCTTCTCGATTTGTTCGTTGAGCTTTTGCTCCATATCATCAAGTTTTTCTACCATAGTATCGAATGCATCATATTTTTCTTCAGGGATAGTTACATAATGATCTTCAAAAAGACTTTTTAGCCCATCCATAAAGGACTCGGCTATTTCTGATTTGATTCCAGACTCAACAGCGAGAGAATTCTCATCCTTCCACTCTTCTGCTGCGTACTGAAGTGTAGCATCAACCTTTTCGGTCAGCTCAGACTTAGCTTCTTTCAACTCTTCTTCGAACTTAGTAGCATAATGCTCTTCTAGTTCTTCAGAGAGTTTCGCAAGCTTTCCATTGATTGCTGCTTCAAAAATTGTTTTTGCTTTTTCCTTAAACTCTTCACTGAGTTCTTCGGTTCCTACAAGAGCATCTACGTCAGCGGACCAGTCTACTGAGTTGTACAGGTACTTATTCTTTGTAGTAGAATCCTGTCCATCAGCTGAACCACCTGAGTGCTTACCTGAGTTAGATGCAGTGCTGCTCTGAGTAACTCCGCTTCCAGAAGATAGTTTATTACTATCATCATCTGGTTTGTTGTTATCTACAGTTGGACCACCAAGATCTTGGTAGCTTGCAGAGTTTCCAGGAGTTTGTACATTACTTGCATTACTTCCTGCTTTAGGGGCTGGATCTCCAGGCTTTGCTGCTGCATTAGCCTTTGTCTTGGACTGACTAGGTAGTTCCATTTCCTGTAGTTCTTTTTCAATAACCTGTTCCGACATTTTTAGTTTCTCCGTATGATAGGCAAAAAACAATTATTTCTGATATTATTTATAATATTATAAACCTTTGATAAAGGTTTCAAATGCGGAGATTTTCTTCTCCTGTATGTTGATTAGAGTAGCATGATCAAGTTCTTGCTTGATAGATGCTATATCTTTCTCTTGTAATCTTCCATTTTCCCAAACCCACTCTTTTCCTTCCATGATTCCTTCCACGAAAGCATCAGGTGCGGATGGGTCTGAAACGATATCCGCAGCAGTGGCAAGCATAAAATCTTCGCCAACTACACTAGCACCGTTCTCACGCTTTAGAGTTCCCATCCCTCTGGATGATACTCCAAGCTTTACTCCTTCACCTAAAAGATTCTTTGCAATGTTCCCCATTGGAGTATCAAGCAGTTTTGCTTTTCCAACGAAGTTGTTACCATCTTCTTTTAGTTCTGTGATCTTGTGTGATACACGATCTAAGTTTACAGTAGGACCTTCGGGATGACCAAGTTCACCAAGAGCTCTATTAGTCCTGATGTACTTCTCATTATAATTTTTGACTTCCCTGTCCAGTACGGACTTAGGATACATCCTTCCGTTTCGATTAGTTATCTCAGACTGAAGAAAGACCCCTTGTATATAGTGGTTCTTTTTACCTTCGTTGTCCTCGGTAATGTATTCTACTTCTTCATTCAGTTCCTTGATCAGTTTCATCTGTTGGTTCCTCTGGTGTTACTTCATCCTGTGGTTGTTCACCAGCTATAGCTGCACTTGCTTTTGCTAATGTGTCTGCTACTTCTGGACTACTATCTGGTAATGTAGGTTCAACTATATCTGGTACTTCCGTATCAGCAGTAGTTTCAACTTCATCTGTAGATGGTTCTGCTGGTTCTGCACCAATAGCATCACCAAACATCTGTTGAGCAATAGCTTGCCTTTGAGCATCAACCACATTAAGAGCCTTGTCACCAAGGACTGCTTTCATATGGTCTATCGCTTTTGCTCTATTACCACTTTGTATAGCGTCAATAGTATCAAATTCCATGTTATGTTCAATATATATTATTTATTTATATGACTCCTTTGTCTTTAGGAGGTTCTGCTGCGGAAGTATTGATCTCTGGATCCATAGGTGCTCCACCTATAGCAGGATCTCCTCCTCCATCCATGCCTTGCATAGCCAGCAACTCCTCTTCAGATGGAGGAATGATACCTTCATCTTTCTCATATTCTATACGTTTATCCATCTCATCTCTTTCACTGTCTGTCTGCTTGAGAATTTCTGCACGGACATATTCGACAGAGAAGTACTTACCAACATAAGGATCTGCAGCAGATGCAAGATTGATTCTCTCTTGTAAAAGTTCTGATTCCTTAAGTTCTGAGAAGTGATTGTCGTAGATATAATCGAATTGGATAGACTCTTTCATGTCATCCCATTCTTCTGGGCTAGTAATACCCTTTAGAACAAGTTGAGTCTTGAGTAGATCCATGAAAAGATCACTAAACTTCTTGCGGAGTCTTCCAACAAACTTAGTAAACTTTAATTCATCACGGAGAATTTCTGATGAACGTCCAAGGTTGAAACCACCCTCTGCTTCCATACGTGAGATGGGAACATTGAGAGATCTGTATAGTTTCTTCTTGAAGTATTCAACGTCTGATAATTCACCAAGGTTCTGTCCACCAGGTAATGTAGAGATTTCAGTTCCTCTACCACCTTCACGTCTAGGAAGCCAGAAGTCTTCCAACATGGACATATGTTTTTTGTCGTCTCTTATCTCACCTGTGTTAGCATCATAAACCATCTTATTTCTGTAGCGAGACATTACCTCACGGAGGTATTGTTCTGCCTTGACTTTAGGTAAGTTACCTACATCAATATAAAATATTCTACGCTCTGGAGCACGTGACATACGATAGATGACCAAAGAGTCTTCTATCATTCTAAGTTGGTTTAGAGCTTTGATTCCTTTATGAAGATATGAAAGAACCATACCTTTGTTTGCATCTAGTAAACCAGACTGAACAAAAGTAACTGCATCCTTTGCCATCTTTATTCCAGACCCAATAGGACCAGATGCACCCATCCCCATAGGACTAGGATTCTGTTTGATACCTTTTGGATTGTATATGAAATATTCTAATACAGCACCGTAATCATACTTCGCTGCTATATTATCTTTATTATCGTTGTTGCCTCCTTTGACAACTTCTTTTACTAACTTGATTTTCTGAGGATCAATATACCTTAGTTCTGTAATTCCCTTTGTAGGATCTTCAAAATCAATTAGTTTATGATAATATAAACGCCCATCGACATACCATCTACGGAATATCTCATGGGACTTCTTATCAAAATCTAAGAGTTTCTTTACGTATTCAAACTCTTCTCTAATTAGTTTCTTTACTTTATTACTCGAATCCAGATTAGATAACTCTATCTGAACTGGAGATTCATATAGGTCACTTACAACTGCTTCGTTAATAATATCTTCAATTGCACCATCCACTTCTGGATGAAGTGACATTTCACGATACCTTCTAAGGAGCTCATGTTCATTTTTTCCACCACCATCAAGATCAACAAAATATCCATAGTGACCACCAGCCGCTATGGATACTGCTCCATCTTCTTCATTTGGGGGAACAGGAGAAACAGACTTCTTGTCTATCTTCCCCTGATTCGCTCTCTTAATTGAGTATCCAAATAATTCAGCCATCGCAAAAAATTTGCTATTCTTTCTAATACTATTTAGTCAAGTACTAGAAGTTAGCTCCAGCGATTGCTTCACCACCCAATTCTCCTGCTTGTGCTTGCCACCACTGAACTTGGAATTCAACTGTGAACTCTTCGATTGTATCGTTAGTGTCAAATGCAAGATCAATCTGTGATACGTTAGTTGGGAAAATTCCGAAGAACTTATATCCTCTAAGTACCCTCTCTTCTCTATCTAACTGATAGACAAAAGCATCTTGTTGATATGTATCTGGATTTTGTACACCGATGTTGGTGTAGTTATTATTGATTTGGTTTGTCCATGCTTCCATTGCAGCACGTACTTTGAAATCAGTGTCGTTGAGAACAGTAACTGTCCAAGTATCAAATGTTCTGTCTCCAGCAACCTTTAGCTGACGACCACGATAAGGAACTTCTACAACTCCTAAGTTAGATGCTGGAAGTGCAGCAGCTTTTACTAGGAACCTAGACTTATCCTGAACGCCTGTTGCGTCTGCAAAGTCGAGTCCATTAGGAAGGTTGAGTACAACCTCATACAGGTTAGGTCTAGCACCACCACCTCTCAACCTTTCTCTAAAGGCTGAGATGTTGACGTTCTGTGGACCTTTTGTTACTTCTGCCATTTCTTTACTCCGATTATTTTGGTGATAGGTCTATAAGTTGATTAGCCTCTGTTAGCTGCAACAACTTCGGAGAAGCTGACACCAGTGCGTGTAGCAACGAATGTCAAAGTAATGAAGTTGATCGACCTAGCGGGCTTGATGTAGATATCAGCTCTGAACTCATTAGAGTCAATTACTGATGGTGTGTTGTTTGATTCGTCACAAACAACGAGGTAGTCATTGATACCCCTTCTTGCTTGAACATCACGAAGATATGGATCAACGATCTGAGTGAACAAAGTTCTTGTAACAACATCATTGAATTCAAAGAGTTGTGCTCTTGCTGCTCTAGCGATTGCTTTTTCAACAACCAAGAACAACTTACGAACATTGATTCTATCGAATGCACTCTTGACTGCAAGACCAGTCTTATCACCGAAGAGTACTGTGCCTTCACCAGGGAAAGAAGCAACTGGGTTGATTCTATTTGTGTAAAGAGTATCTCTTTGTGCTTTCTTAGGATTGAAAGCAAGTTTTACAACGTTACGAATACCGCCTCTATTTAGACCAGCAGGTGAATACCAAGGGTCTGCAACAGTTGCAGTATTTACCATAAGACCACCGATGTCTCCATTCAGAGGAACATAGCGGTATGTATCATTGAAACGATCATAGATATATTTCCAACCACTATCAAATACAACATAAGAACTACTGTTTAATTGATTGTAGAAATCAACAACGTTAGTAAGTTGAGTGGCAGTATTGGAAACTCCAACCTGTGTTGACTTGTATGGTGAAATGAATCCCATGCAATCCTTTCTGCTATTACAGATAGAAATAATCTTCTGTGCTTTAGTAACAGAATCTGTTAGGTTTGCTCCACCTGGTCCTTGAAGGATGAAGTCTACATCGATTGTTTCAACATCATCGAACTCGTCATATGCTGTTGAAATTTCTCCAAGAGAAGGTGTGTTATCATCTGCACCACCTGCAAAGGTCATTCCAGCAGATCCGATAAGATCATATCTTAGAATAGAACCAGCAGTTCCAGCATCAGTAGAACCAATTTGTCCGTTTGTATCAGTACCTGATCCAGGAGTTGCAATCAATCCAGAAATGTCAGTAACTGTATAAGATGTTGACTTGGCATAGACATAAGCAGAATTATTCTGGATTACATCAACGAAGTAATTTGCTTCTCCTTGTGGAGTCTTAGCACCTGCTATCTTAGAAACATTAGCAAATGTCTCAAGGATTGTACCAGGAGTTCCAGTTACACCACCATCATTGTCATAAACAACAACGTGCATTTCATCGTACTTAGCATTTTTATCTGCTGCATACTGAGAAGTACCAGGTTTTCCTGCTATTGAATACCAAGACTTATTGGTATAAACTTCTTGTAGATCCCACCAATCAGCAACACCATTTACTGTTGCTGTTGCAGGTGATCCAGCAGTATCAAGGAACTTATCTCCTACGATAAGTTTTGCTCCAGGATAACCATCAGAAATTACATCTAATTTAGAATTAGCACTATCCCAGTTATATACGTAGAGTGTATTTACTGTGACTGCACTAACTGTTGCATCTGCTGCAGCACTTGCTGTCTCTGCAATTCCGTCTCCAACAGCAATTGACTGTCCAGCAGCAAGTGACACCCTTATTGTCTTGTTTGTTGCGTTGACATTTGTTACTGTTCCTTTTACGTCAGTTGTTGTTGCTGCATATACAGTTTCGCCAGCAGCGAATTCTGTTGTGTCGTCAACTACAACTTCTGCGACATTAGCTACTGTGTCGCCTTTTGCGAAAGTGTATGATCCTGCATCGAGAGTAAGTGTCTGGTCTGCACCGTAGTCTACAACTGCAACACCGAGACTGTTACCCCATGTTCCTGCTGTTCTTGCAGCGAAGTTATATGCACCAGCACTTGAGGAGACTGTATTCTCCCAATGCTCGTATGACTTGATAAGAGGAGCAGAGCCACCGCCAGTTACAGCGTTTTTCTGTGATGCATCTTCTATACGAACCACATAGCAAACACCACCGTACTCTAAGAAGTTCGATACTGTATACCAATACTCTGCATTGTTATCATTTGGACTTCCAAATAAGTCAATTAGTTGAGCTTCAGTAGTGACTAGAGTAGGACTACCAATTGGTCCTTTCTCAAATACTCCTGCAAACGCACCAAAATTTAGGAATGAAGGATCAATGCCACCCCTTGTGAAGTCTCTCTCCTGGACAAATACCCCAGGAGATGCTAATTTACTAACCATTTTTTTGTCTCCTCGATAAGAGTGTCATATGAATGAATCTGAAATTATTTATATTTTTGGGTCGGTCTAACGGAACTCCCACATGTAACTCATATCACCATACTGACTGGTAAGATCTTTATCGGATGACCATAGATCTCCATCACTATCAACAAACGTATCTTCCTCCTGTCCATCAACAATGAATCCAAAGGGAGCCATGTCTTGTTCTATTTGATTCTTTTGATCGTTATATATCCTCTGACGTATATCCTGATCAGTCATTTCCTTGAAATAATCCTGACATACCAACCAAGCAAATATAACTAAGCACATCGCTAAGTCATCATTACATCCTTCTTCTGCTTCAAATGAGTTATGTTTCTGAATGAATGTTGTTAGTTCACTTATTATTTCGTAATCTTTGAATAGAAGTTTATCATCTTCTATAATAGTTTTTAGGTTAGAGCACCCAACCTTCTTGACAGTCTTGGACATCTTCACACCAAGTTGAGTCTTATTACCTGAGAATCCTTGACCAACTATTTGACCTGCTCTACCTCTCATAGAACACATCAATACATTCTCATACTCAAGATCATAGTTTAGAATACTTGCAACCTGATCTCCAATATCATTCACTTCACAAAGTATATAAGCATTGTTATATGCCTTTGCAATATCATGTATAATAGATGGGAACAGCATAGGTTTGATTTCATTGTTCCTATACTTTGCTACTATTTCATGTGGGAACTTAGTCGTATCAAATACTACAAATGCTGAGTAATCTATTCCTACACCTCTAGCAACGTCAACTGTAACAATATAATCATGTTCCTTTTCTGGTCTAGTATAGATATCCATTCCTTTATTAGATTCTATTGGATTCTCATATACTAAAGCACGAAGTTTAGCTGGTGTAATTAGTGTATCAACAGATCCTAAGAACTCACATTCAAACTCAACTCTAAACTGTTGATCAGAAGTATTAGCAATAGTCTGTGCTTTCCATGCAGCATCTCTTCCTGGTACTTCAGACCAGTGAACTTCTGTTGCTATGTACTCATTGTTACCCCTCTGTGCTTCATGCCAATACCTATAGAAATGATTCATACCATGAGGGGTAGAAACCATTATGACTTTTGTGCTTTTACCAGAGCTAATAGTAGGGTAAACAGAGGCAAAGAATTGATCAGCAATGTGATTTGGGATGAAGGCGAACTCATCGAGAAAGATGATATTATAGGAGCCGCCTCGGACAGCAGATGCAGACGTGCTTGCTGCGATAATTTTAGATCCATTTTCTAACTCCAGCGAACCTTTATTCCATGATACAATTCCTTGTTGCATCCATTTAGGTAGATTCTCATAAGCGAGTTGGAGTCTACCAAGTAGATCTCTAGCAGTGGACGCTTTGTTTGCCAGAATTGCAATATTGACATTATCATTAAAAACTGCGTAGTGTAACAAATAAGATACACACGTAGTAGACTTACCAGTCTGTCGTGGCATCTTACAGATATTGAATCTATTCTCGTGGAAATTTCTTACAAGTTTTTCCTGAAAAGGATACATCTTGAAAGGAACTAAACCTTCATCTAGAGATACAATTTGGATATAATTTAATGCAAAATATACTGGATCATCCTTGCACTTCAAAAACTCCTGTACCTGTTCATTTGTCCATTGAATAGCTACATTCGTTTTCTTTAGATTGGGATTACCCAAATATATTTGGTCGGTTGACATTATAACCTCGGTATATATCCTTTAGCCTGATTGATCAAAGGTAGAACTTCTGTCTCTACTTTCTCTGCAATCTTATCGACTATACTTATATCTATATCCATAAAGGGTGGAATGATACCAAGTAACCGTAATGTCCCATCAAGAAATAAAGCAAGACATATAAATCCAAGAACCATACTAATGATGGTTGCTTTGAAGTTATGTTCTGCCATAGATTTTTCATCAATCGCTCTTGCTTCATCAAGGGCAGCAGCAATCATTTCATCTACTTCTGCCTTTGTATAAAAGTCTCCTATAAAAGGAATATCATGCTTATCCATAATTATGATTCGTCTAGTGTACCTCTCCCCCTACGAATTTCACGGAGTTCTTCGAAGTTCTTCTGCTTGGTTCCACCATCGTACTCCCAAGCATATCCTTCTTCGATCATCTGTTCATTTAGTGAAACAGTATCATCGCCAACGTAGAGCCAACCAAGAAGCCTGCCATACTTCCCCATGCCACCCACAAGTTCTGTTCTAATAATGAGTTCTTCATCACCTGCAATAGTATCCTCTAAATGTTTTTTCATCCAGTCGGTAGCATCAAGACCCAGTGCTTTCTCTTCTAGGTCTCTGGTACGTTTCTCTGGGGTGTCTACTCCCGCAATTCTTACCCGTTCTTTCTTGAATAAATCGAATCCAAGATCTATGGTGACATCTATCGTGTCTCCGTCCAGTACTCGGTTTACTTCCGTCACTCGGAAATTGTAACAACTCTTCCGACTTGGGGGTTTCATCGCTCCCATTTTCCCACTCCAATTGTTCAAGTGAACTATTTATAGAGTCTTCTGCTGGAGTTCTAGTTTGTTCCGATTCCCACGTTCTCAGATCCTGAATCATCTGATTGGGAGTGGTTGCTAACAGGAATGGGGTTAGGATACCAAGTATCATACATAAAGATCCAATAAATTGAAATGCCTACTAATACTAATAGTATAGCACACATGATATTTATTGACCAGACTACCTCAGACATATGCTTTAGCAGCAAGCGTTGCTGCTAATCCTAGAGATGTTCCCATGATGGTGAGTCGGCTCATCCACCACATTATTTCGTGCTTATTCATGGTGTTTATCTACCCATTGGTATACCAGCTTCCATAGCTTTCATCATCCAATCCAATCCACTTTCATTAGTACAATAGTCAATAAAATGAGGATGTTCCTGTAGATAAGGTACATCCTCTTTACTGTGTTGAATTGCTTCATATGAGTCTACTGCGTATTCGCAGATCTCATAATGCTGGTCTTGTGTGTCGTGATAACCGACAGTATAATGCTTTTGCTGAGTCAGGGGCATGATCTTTTCAATCCCATACTACACTACTAATTATAGCAGTTAATACCTATTATTGGAATCTTATGTTGAAAGAAAGACTTATCCTAGTATTATCTGTATCGTTTGTATGGATACCATGATCTAAGAATCCAGGGAATAATAATAGCACTCCTTCCTGTGGAATATAACGTCTTGAACCACCACAACTAGCAGCACATACTTTACTCATTCCATGTCCAGGAGCAGGGGACTGGAAAAATAAATCTCCGTCTTTCCCATTAGTCTTATAATAGTAAACACCAGAAAGATCTGAAGTTCCATGATTATGGATATGACCATAACATCCCTTTTCAAACTTAGTGAGCCAAGAACACATCTGAAAAGGTCTTGGTTCAAAACGAAGTTCTATTAAATAATCTGTAACATTTCTTTGAATTTCTCTCAACAAAGAATCCAACATATACTCCCTAAACAAATCCTGTTGAAAATCTTTTGTTGACAAATAATGTGTGGTTCCCCAAGTTTCAATCATATTGAAATCTATTTCTGGTATAACCTCTTCAATCTCTTCTTGTATTTTTTCAAAATTCTTTACACGTTTTTGATGCCAAATGGGAGTAGTAAATAAATGATGGACATGAGGATTTTGTCCAGGTGCTTCTATATCACCTACAGGATTACCCTCTGTTGCTCGTTTACGTGCTTCTTTAGCAGAAACCTTACGAGCCTCAAAGGGTAAGTTATTTTTATGCTTGCTTCTCATTATGAAAAAATCAATATGTTATTATTTATTATGGTCCCAGATACCCCACTGAGGTTGCCCAGACTGATGCAGATGACCCTGTGGTAGCATTCAATGTCTCTGCTGCTTTCTTTTCTACAACTACTCTTTCTCCTGCAGCAACATAAAATCCATTACCATTGCTGTTTACTATGAGACATGCACCACTATTAGTATTCACTAGTGATACCAACTTTGCACTGCTGACATTATTTGCACTGCCATTTATATCTACAGCAGCAGACTTAGGTGTAATGATCATTTTCCTTTAGTGTCGTTTGAATATTTATTAGATTCTTGCATAACAACAAGAGGTCCACGTGGTTCTTGATTTGTTCTTCTCCAACTAACTAGGACTGCTCCTGGATAAAGTTTGTGAAGATCTTTCTCAAGACGCTCTCTCTTCATATAAGTTCCTTGTGGATAATAGAAGTCTGCAAACATTCTAATACCTTTGAAGGTAAAGTCAACACTCCAGACCCATCCAATAGTGTAGAGTCTTTTTTCAAATAATCTATTCATACTATTATTTATTATCTTTCATAGATTGCTTCAATGCTTTTTGAAGTTCAGCAGTGCTTCCTACAAATATAGCATTGTTTGTAATATTAGTTGGTTTACCTTTATCCTCACCTAAATCTTTCATCTTCTTCTGAAGATCAAGTAACTTATCTGTAGTATCACCAACTGACTTTATCAATTGACCAGCTACTTCATATGCTCTAGGAGAATCAGTTTCCTGTGCAACCTCTAGTATACCATTCATTGCCTCCTGTCCCTTCTCTATCAAGGAATATAAATTCCCTCTAGTATATTCATAGTCTTGATCAGGATCAGTAACATCAGTTAGCTGATTTTTCCTTGTTGTACATCCACCTTCAGGAGTAGTAGTTACTTCTGTAGTGGAAGTATCAAAGGTATCATCTATAGCGTCAAAGTTTTTCATCGTTATGTAAAGGGATTATCAGTAATAGTTGTGCTAAATCCAAAGTCCTCATTATCTAGTTCTGTTAGTAGAGCAGTATCTGCTGCATCAACATCACCATCACCATCTTGGTCTGTGGTTGCTTTAGGAACAGTTGTATAAGTCCTTTCTCTTCTAGCATTACTTGGATTACTATCAGAGTAGAAGCTTGCAATAGTCTTCTTGATAACTCCAGTATCTGCAACAGGTCCGAATAGATATGTCTTAGCAGTAAAACTGAGTCTCCAAATAATTACCTGTCTCTTTTCAAAATTACCTTCGTATTCATCTTGATAGTTTATATTATTCAATACAACTGGAACATCTCTTTTCTCATCTGTTTCTGCTATGAGTTTCAATGTTATTGTAAATTGTGGTTGGAAGAATGGAAGTATCTGTTCAATTATCTGTAGACCATCATCCTGATTGACAACATAAACTGATAACTCAAAATTTATATTGTATGGTACAGGCATATATTGCTTGTACTTAGAATCATTATCTTTTTTAGTGATTGCTACTTTGAGTGGAGCTAACTTTCTAGTTGGATCATAACTTATACCCTGCATCTCAAAAGACATTCTAGGTAAAGTTATCTGAGTCTCCTTACCTCTTAGATTAGGTTGCTGTTGAATCCTTGCAATGAATTTTTGTGTAGGACCATATGATAATGGAACAGGAATTGATTCGACAACATCACCTGCGTTATTGAAACGCTTGATGTCAAAGTTATTAAAAAGTGTTCCGAATGAGACAACTGTTTTTCTAAGTATCTCGTTATAAAAGAAATTTCCAAACATTAGAATTCACCAAATGGATTGCGTTCTGTAAAGTCAATGATACTGTCTGCATCAACTTCAATAACTCTATTAGTTATATTTTCACCAGTACTATCTTGTATATAGACAGTTTCTGTTCTAGTAGCACCAGCAGCACTAGAGTTCTTTATGTACCATGAAGCACCAGAGGTTTGACCTGTAAGAGTCTCTCCTTCTGTAAACGAATTAGTCTTGTCATAAACAACAAGAATATTATTAGTTGTATCCCAAGAAACAACCTTAGCAGTAGCATTGCTAACAGATCCTGCAATCTCTTCATCAACAGTAAATGCAATTCCATTATTAGTTTGAGTAGGATCAATAACAAGACTTGTCTTGAATGACTTCTCAACTTCTATTGCATCAATCTCAGCAACACCAGTATCCAAATCTTCCCCAGAGTAGCGGAAGAGTTCAGTACGTAATTCATAACAATAAAGATCACCAAGTTGATAGAACGGTGCTTGATGTTCTACATACTTGATTTCAAATAAACCTTTAGTCAATGGAAAATAAATTAGATCTCCTTCTGCTGGTCTATCATCTGCCAACTTACCTGCAAAATTTCCATCAAATTCTTCTGTCCATCTTTTCTTAGATACCATAAAGGTAAGGGCATCATTATTAGATAACCCAAATTGAGTGACGGTATCTGCCATATCATTATCAAATTCATCACTACTCTTCAAGTACATCTCTATCTGAACTGATTCTTTAAATTCAGAATTAGATGCTTCACCCCAAACTTGATCAACATCATTCAAAGTTCTTGGTAGATAAAAAACTGTACTACCATGAATCTTGATATGTTCATCTATCAGGTCTTGTACAAGAGCCTGCTCTGTGGTAGAACCACCGTATTCTGCAAAATGAGTACTTTTTTGAGATGCCATTATCCTATCATGTCAAGTGGTGGAAGTTCGTAAGTTGAAAGCATTTTCTCTTCAATATCTTTCAGATCTGATTGAGCATCTTCATAGACTTGTCTACCATCTAACTCAACACCACCAGGGAATTTTACTCCTCTGAACTTGATCAGATTCTGACCCCACTGTTTTTTTATTTTAGCAGTTAGGTATTGCTTCATAAAACTATCATCAAATACTTGAGTCATAGATGTTGGATCTAATGCTCTGTGACAATCGATAATAAGATAGTTACCTTCAACCACATCTTTAGCATCAACATCAATATAGAGTCTATCAACTCTTTTATTAAATCTATATGAAATTATAGATCCACTATTTAGAATATAATCAAGATCCTCCAGATAAGTCTTAGTCATATAATAATTCAGGATATCAATTGCACCAAACTGATACAAATCATTCAAGAAAATTTGGTACTCAATACCAAACATATTTCCCCTGATTGATTGGGAGGACATTCCAAAAACTTTATTGACACCTAAAATATGTACAGGTACTTCTATATAATTATTTCTCTCTTCCCATTGAGTTCCATCAGGAGATGTAGTTGTAGTATTGCCTTCTTTGAATCTAGTTATTTCAGCTGCAGTAAATTTGTGCTTCAAGAACATTCTCTCAACACCGTCAAAATGACGTTCATTAAAATATTGAATACTTTCATCAATGAGATCCTCTACCTGAGTATCATCAACATTGATTTGAAGAACAGGCTTGCCTAATCGTCTCAGACAATATTCCTTCAGCTCTGTTCTAGTTGCAGGTTTAGTCGCTGACATTTATCTACAGAATCCTTTATAAGAGTATTTATGAAAAAACCCTCACGTGATGTGAGGGTTTGATCGTTCTTATGCTTGAGATTCAGTCCAAGTAATCCTTGTGGAACATATTGTATATTCCCTACTGGAACTCGTATATGTATGGTCAGGTATGACCGCAATAGTTAGAGTATCAGGTCCATTTGGATATGTGTAGTCACCACCCATGATTGAGTTACCTAGCGTAGCAACCTCACCCAGAATTTGTTCTGTGGTAGTGTTTGCATTTGCTCGGAATTCGAGTAGATTGATACCGTTGTTTACACGGTCAATAATCTTAGCGAATTCATCATCATCTTGCATTGGTGTATGATACACAACCTGTGATAATCCTGGAGATGGAGTATCAATCCATGATGGAGATGATAGGTCTCCGTTTAGAATTAGTCTTACAGTACAAGACTTTTTAGGATCCTGTGACTGCCAACTAGTGTTAGAACCAATAGATGTACTACCATCAGATAGAGTAACTGAGATCGCCTTCAACTGAAGTTGCATTCGGTTGATTAGGTCACGTGTTCCTATGTTACCCTTGACACCTGCATCAACGGAAGGAGCAAGTCTGATACTTAGCATAGGATAAATCCTGTTTGCCTGATCTTCGTCACCGTCCTCTTTCTGGTCGAGTAGGTAGGTTGTGTCAGAAGCAGCAGAGAATAAGTATGCCTTATCATCTTCAAACTGACCATCCATAATAACTGAAGCACCCCAGTGGAATAGTGATGGAGAGAACTTACTACCAGTAACTCTATCTCCAACTGTACTTACTTCATAACGTGCTGGTAAGTTACCAGATCTGAAGTATGCTTCGTTGAATATATTACTGTGAGTATACTGATGAGCATAGAATACTCTACCATGCTGATCCTTGAATCCATAGCGGATCTTACCACCACCGTACCAAGAGTAATCGATGTATGCCATCTGTAGTCTCTTGACATTCAATTCAAATCCACTTTGACCTGTGCCATCGCACTTATCAAGATTGAAGTGAGTTGTAGGAGTCTTAGTATCAATTGTGAGTGTCATAATGATGTCAGTAGAAGTAACACCTCTGTATGCTGTAGTCATATACAACTCAGTATCAGACTGAATGTATGCAACCTTATAAGACATACCACGTAGAACTACGTAATCATCAACGTTGAGTTGCTTAGTAAATGTTGTTCCATTACCATTCAATATCTGTGAATCCTTAGTAGCAGTTACTGTACCACCTACCTGTTGTGTAGAAGATCTTCTAACAGCATTTAGGTTTTGACCATCGTACTCGAAGAAGAATCCATTCTGGTCATCAAACATACCAGCACGAACAACAGCATTGTTCCAACCGTTCTTATGAAGTGTTGGGAATCCAGAAGGAGTTGAATCTGAAGGTGTTCCAGCAAGTAGATAGGTGAATGTAAATTCATCTGTTACTGTAGCAATTTGGGCATTATCAACAAGATAATGGTTAGTACCACCAGAAACGGTTACATCTTCTAATGAGATATAATCACCAACGTTAAGGAAATGAGGTCTCCTTGTTACGATTGTACAGTTAGGATTAGAACTTCCATCAGTACCACCAGTAATTGTCTTCACTTCCAAAGGTGGATTGAAGTTTGTAGCAGTTGAGTACTGTAAACCTTTACCAGACTGGTAACGGAAGTATCTCCTTGTTTGTCTTACGATTGAAGAATCGGCAGACTTACCTGGGTTGATCTCTACACCACCATCAAACGGTCTATGCAACGCATAAGAACTTGGTTTGACATATACATTCGTAGGAATTATATAATTGTGGTTATTCCAGTTCTCAGTACAAATAGTCCAAGTATGGTTATTACCTTGTCCTGTATCACTGAAGGTGTTATAGTAACCTGAGTATGAATTCTGTCTTTGTCCTGAGTTATTGTTTCCGTTACCATAGAACCTATAGTAACCATTACCCATGTTTATAACAAAGTAGTTATAGTCTTTAGAGAATCCATTGATATTACTATCATCGGTAGCATGAGAATAGATAACCCTTGTACCTGTTCTCATATACTTATCCCATCCATAGTACTTACCACCACCAGTACCAGCATTAGCACCTTCGACACCTTCAACTGTCTTCAAGAAGAACATTTCGTTCTCAGTATCACAAACCGTAACTGTTGTTAGTGTCTGTGAACCATCAGCTTCTATGTAAATCTGCTGAGTCTCCTGTGGGTCAAATTCAATCACACGAGGTGTTGAAGGTTCTTCCACAGTCATCTCATTCTGGTCAGTAATAGATATAATCTTAATAGGAATAATATCTGGTTCCATTCTATAGAATCTATGCATACTATAGTAAGAACTATTACCAGAAGCATATGCTAATGTAATTGCATTGATACCTTGTCTTGCTTCATCAGGACTGAGGTGTAGAGAGAATCTATAGTAGTCAACAACGTTGACGAAGTAGATGCTTCCATCTTCTAATCCACCGTAATCGGTAGGTAGTGTAGTTTCTTGTTGCTCTAACGCATACCACTTACCTTCATTTCTATAGTGAACAGCATCACCCATTCTAAAGTTATGGTTATTAGAACTAGGTGTATTTACATAAATTCCACCATTATCTACATTAGAGTATCCCCAATATCCATATCCATAATCATATCCACATAGACGCTCATCGTCTAGAAGAATATGCTCACCAGGTGTATACTGGTTAATCATATTTGTTTCTAATGCACCACCAGTAGATCCACCTGTCTGCTGTCTATAATCACTCAAACGTCTCCAGAAGTTATTTCCTAAGTTATTAGGAGGATCATAGTTGATGTTTGTAGTATCAGAGTAATCATATCTCAAATCATCCCAGTTATCCAAGGAGTCTTGACTACAAACATAGTAGTAATCATGTGGTTGACTCTGAGAATCATTATATTCTCTTGTGACGATATCTCCAACAAAGTATTCTGTTGATGAGTTCCAACGTCCTCTATCTACTGTTCCCTTCAGAACGTTAGTAGCGTATCTTATCTGGTGTAAGGTTCCAGTACCTGCACCATATAGTTTGATAGAATTTCTTCTTCTTCGTGCATCATTTCTCTTCTTGTGGAATGAAACAGTAGAACTACCCCATCTATGGATGTAATACTTCTCACCGAAGTCTAAACCTTTGATTGGTGTAGCACCAGAGAATCCGTTGTATTCAATATAGTCACCACTTTGGAATTGGTGAGAACCAATTTCAACATAGTTTGAATAGGTGTTTACATAACTTTCATTTGATCCATCCCAAGTTTTATCCTTGGTAGTGTATGTAATACGACCAGCACCAACTACTTCACCAAAGACTGAACTTGCATACAGTTGATGCTGATAGTTATCATTATGATCATTACCTAAGTTGAAGTACTCCTTCACAGTAATGTCATTCTGAGCATTTGCTTCAGTAGTAGCAAGTGCGAACCAGTTTCTTGAAATCCTACGTACATAATACGTAGTATCGTGGGTCATATAAGTATAACCTGCATTCTGTTGAGCAGTACTTGGTAATGGATTACTACCAATTGCAGTACCACCTGCAGGAACTGTGTATAGAACAGCAGTACCAGTCTTCAAACCATGATCCTTGATGTAGAACCATCCTCTCTTGAGGTCGCAAACTTGTCCTGGATAGAATACAAGAGTCTTACCAAAGATCTGCGTATTGGTCGCCATATCATAACTTAATTCATCTGGATCCTTAGCAGTAATTTCATACGCACCATCAATAGAACCCTTTGCAGAAGTATCTTCAAAGTAATGGTTTGGAGTTGATGTAGCAGAAGCAGAAGAGATATTTAATCTAGTACCACCATAAGAATCTGAAAGTTCAAATCTATCTTGAGTTACATTCCTACAATAGTAAGTCTGTCCATTTTGTAGACCTTGAATAGTAGGGTTTCCATTAGAGTTATATCTAACAGCATTACCCTCAGAGAATCCATGATTATCGATCTTGAATGTATCAAGATATGGATTACCTATATTATCACCACGGAACTTATGTCTGAAGTTTGTTCCGTCACTACCAAAGTGTTGAAGGTTAATAATATGTGAATTCGCTCTGTGTTGCGGATATTGGTTAGGATAAGGTCTTCCACTACTGAAAGGCTGGTTATTACTTCCATCACTAGATGCAAGAGCAACTCTGAAGTGGTTATTAGTAACAGGAATCATCCAGTACCAATAGTTTGAACTCATGTTACCTATATCATCACCAACAGAGTTGTTAGAGTCGAAACGATACTGTAGCCAGTAATCTGGGTCTCCATTCTCGTTAGTAGTGAATCCGTGCTGAGGTGAATACCAAGTATTAGAAGTAGATACTGTTTCAATCTTATAAGCAAAACAGTGCTCTGTGTTTGGCCAATTATCGATATCATGAATTGGACCATTAGGAGTTCTTGAAATTGAGAACTCGAAGTTCTTGGTTATAACTGATTGGTTGATGGCAGGATATCTTACATAGTAAGTCCTCTCATCCATATTATAATCCCAGTTATTTGGTGTGTTGTTAGTATTACCTGGAGGATTACTTCTTGAATGGAAACAAATCTTATCTCCTTCTTTGAAGTTTACAATCGAGTGCTCACAAATAATTCTGTTTCTGTTGTACCATGCTTCAGAATCTTGTACACCACCAGATGCACTGTTAGTAATATCTCTAGCAAGTTTGATACAGGGCCATAGTGAGAATGGAGTACCCCAAGTGTATAAGTTTCCTTGGTTTCCAACATACTGTACATTACTTACACCTGAACCATAGTAAGGACCATCATGGTTAGGATCTCGTGAGTTGAAATCTGAGCATAGTTTTACTGTATCAGCATCAACATACTCGATGTAATAACAATACTCACTACTCCAACTACTAGGAGTATCATTTGGACTTGGACCTCTTTGGAATATTACAGGTTGACCATCTTTGAATTGATGATCAGGAATTGTGATTGTATACTGTGAAGTATCGATTGATTCAGGGAAGAAGAATCTTTGTCTTCTACCGAAAGCAGGATCAGCTTCATCTCCACATTCAATAATATCAAACTCATATGGGTTCATAACAGTAGAAGAATATCCTCTACCAAATAATTTCATCTCAAGCTGCGTTGCTGACTGTCCTGTATCACTCAAAGTGAAACTAACAGGAGTTCCTGCAGCACAATTTGTTGGACTATTAGCAAGTTGATAATTATAATCATCAACGACTATTACATAATAGATACCATTACCACCATTAGTAGATGTTGCACTAGTACCTGAAGTACCTGCAGGACTAAAACCAGTAACGTTACCGTTTACATAAGATAGGAACATAAAGTCCCCTTTTCTCAACTCATGCTTTTCTTGTTGACCATTAACATAATGAGTAATTGTGTTACTGGTAGAATTCATATATGAAGCACTTGGAACAAGGAACTGTTTAGTGTCATTGCCTTCTGGCTTCCACAGAATCATCTGTGTAGTTTCTTTATAAGAAATAGTATGAGAGAAATCAACTGCACCACCAGATGTAAATGCTCTACCATCAAACTCTTTACGTTTTACAGCAATAGAGTTAGTGATATAGAACTGTGTACCAACTGCATAGTTAGACTGTACTGGAGTCCTTATTGTTAAGGTACTAGTTGCTGCTGCGTCTGTAGTAACAGCAGAATACTCTCCAAGAGATAATGAAGAACCAACGTAGAATCTACCGATAATTACGTTAGCATATACAGTAGAAATATCTCCTGTAGTTGTTTGAGCACTATTTGATTCATAAACAAATGACTGTTCATCAGGAATAGACTTGATTATAAATGTACCCTCTGCACTTTGCTGTGTAAGACCTCTAATATCAAGAGGAATACCATTTACAAGACCGTGTACCCCATTAGTCTTGACAGTGATATCTTTACTACCATTGACTGAATTTATCTCCTTTATATTACCAAGAGGAACATCTCCTGTTGATGAATAGAATGAAGGAATTTGGTGAATCCTTTCTAATGTTTCCCACTTAGTTGACTGAAGACTATATTCAAAGTCGGTGTCAATTAGAGTGTTTGGGTTAGATACCCTTAGTTTACTGACAGGATCAACAAACGTTTCCGTTGGTTTAAATTCTGCTCCCTCTTCATCAATAAAAATCTGTAACTTATCTGTATCTGCATGACTTGCACTAGAAGTGTCAAATGTCAGAGTATAAGTTGTTATATCTGTTAAAGCGTCATACGCTGTATTAGTTACCTTTAGGTCTGGATCTCCTAAAGCGTAAATAGTACTTCCTCTTGTAGCATTATTGATAAACAAGAGTTTTCTTACATCCACATGACCAGCAATTGCCACGGTCTTCGCTGATGCATCAAACGTATAATCGTAAAGTAGTTTCTTTGCCATTTTGCTTTCCTAAGTCTTTATGTAACGAGGGGGTAGAGTTTATAAACCAAAAGTGATTGCGTAGCCTAAAGCTTTCGTATCTACAGCTTTTAGTTGATTCTGCGTTACCAAAGATGCGGAGTTTGTACCTTCAGTAAACATTGTCCACTTAGTAGTGGCAGTAGCAGGGTCGTTGTTAGTAGATTCTTCTATATTTATATAAGTGCTCGGTGCTTTAAAAACAACGTCACCTGGATAATATGTGGTAACTGTTGACCACACACCTTTCCATTCAAAACCTTTTATAACAAGATCCCATGAGGTTTGTCCAGATTGATTTGGTGCAACACCAACGGTAGTTGTTTTTGCGGAATACGCATAACCACCAAACTGAACGACATTACCTGGTGCGTAGGTAGTGAGATTACTATATGTACCAACAACAGAAAAACCAGTAGTCAAAATATCCCAAATATCATTGGGAGCATTCAAATACGTATTGGGTTGTTTATTGTTATTGGATTCTTTTGCAATATAAGTGTATCCACCATAAGAGACGACATCTCCTGGCTGATACGATGTTAGGTTACTCCAACTATCTTCAAATTGGAATCCCCCAACATATTCAGAAAACTTTGTTGAGTCGAATGTAGATGTTGATTCGTGTCCATTAGTAACTAAGTATAACGTGTTACCATACTTGACAACATCATTGAGTTTATAGAAGGTATTCTGTGTCCAGTCTCCTACATTCTTTGTTCCTTCTAGGTGTAATCCCCATTTGGAAACACCGTTTGCGTCAGTATAAAAATCATTAGCATTTGCTACTGAAGTGTGGTTAGCGGTACATACGTAGCTGTTAGCACCAAACTTTACGATGTCATCAATGACATAAGCTGTGCTGGCTACCCAATCACCTTTCCACTTGAATTTTAATCTGCCAAGTCTAAAATCTGCCATTTTGGTTACTTAGGTCCGTTTGTGTTATAATCGTAAGCTGATCCCATACGAGCTACGAGATATCCTTCATCATCGATAAAGTATGATAAACTTCTTGAATCCCATCTATGCTGATAGTAAACATCATTTTCATGTTTAGTTATAGGAGTTCCAGCATTAGTTCCGTATTCTTCAACTGTATAATCATCTAAAGTGCGGAAAATCATATCACCGTTAGCATCAAGAGTTGGTTCGCTCATAAGATCTACGACATCATTATCAGAACTGGTGGTCTTAGTATAAGTAAGCATCCCATCAGCATCACGATTCATGGCATGGAAATCCCACGATACGGAACCACCGCCACCACCGCCTCTTGCTGCTATATCTGATAATTTTATTGCCATATTCCTATGTAACTATTTTCCAATTGACTCCATTATATACAAGAAGAACTTCCCAACCATTAGTGTCAAGAAGGAGTTGTGAATCTACTGAGTCCAAATAATCTTTAAACTCTTTGCTTGACGCACTAGCATCCACAGTAATATTATTTATACTCCATTTATTTGTAACATCAACTAATCTGATGAAATTTCCAATAGAAGGAGCAGCAGAAATACTAATAGTATATGCACTAGATGTGCTATCAAGCATATAATTTGTATTTAGTTTATTAGTACTTCCGTCAATAGTAAATCCAGTAGTATTTACTGCGGAGCCATAACCAACATAAGACAAAATAGTCTGTTGATTTACTAATGGTGTCCACGTAACTGTACCACTGATATCTTTTGTGAGCCAATAATCGCCATTTGTATCCGCAGCGAATTGACCAACCCTTTGTGCATTAGGTAATGACCCAGGAGCATACCCTCCAAGATTCAATGTGGGAGGAGTAACAGCACCAGTAGTCTGATCTAACTTAGCTGCCGTTACATTATTGTCTTTAATTTTTATAGTTTGGACGGAATCATTAGCCAACTTATTGGCATCAATTTGTAGATTACCAATCTTATTACCTGTGATTGCTCCGTCTACAATCTTAGTTCCGATTATACTTGCGTCAGAAACGGTTCCAACATCAAGACGATCTCCAAGAATTACTGCAAAGAAAGTAGATTCATCAGCTTGTGATGGTGCATTACCAGAAGTAAAAACTATAGTATCATTATTGATATTATAATGTTTTGCTGGTTCCTTTATTTCACCACCAATTACAACAAGAACTTGATAAGCACCTGGATATACTGGATCACCACCGACTCTTAAAAGAAAATCTGTAGAAACACCATTAAATCCAGCACCTCCACCTACTCTATCTAAGGGAGAATCAATTTTTCTTTGATTACCTGTCTTTGGTATATTACCAATATAAGCCATAGCTTTTTCCTTTTATTTAGGTTTAGTTAACTGAATGGATTCTCAGTGCTTGATGTTACGCCTCCATTATTTGTAATTGTATTAGCATTCTGACCACCAACGGCTGACACGTTTACTTCAGCAGTCGTAGGATCATCATCTTTGCACATTAAAAGCATCACATTTCCACCGTCATTACCTTCAAATGGTTCTGTTGGTGGTGTGAAATTACTTGAATAAACTACTCCATGACTAAACCTGAAATTAGATATTCTTCCATCTAAACCAGAACCATAATTAGATGCATCAGGGTAATTATTTCCTACTGCAACACCAGTTGTATTATTACTATTACCAGTACTCCAAGTAAAACTATGCACTGAAGTACCATCAACATAAATCTTTGAAGCACTACTACCACTTCCATTCTTTACAATAGCTATGTGATACCACTGACCTGCGGCAATAACATTATCAGAAGTAGATACTGATTGTGTGTAACCAGTACCATTGCCTATATAAAGGTTTATATTCCCACTATTTTTACTAGTATCTACTAACCAACAATAACCCAGACTACCATCCCATCTTCCTACTATAGTTTGGTAAGCTTTATCGTTATTATTTAAAGTATCCAGATACAACCACCATTCAATTGTAACATTGCCATAGGTCGCAAAATCTAAATTACCATTTTGCCACGGTAATAGTAACTCACTGGTTCCATCAAAGTCATTGGAATAATTAAGAGGACCACCTACCCTACCAATAGGCAACATATTTCCATATACTGATCCTGTTCTACTAAGTAATGCCATGATCTAATTCCTCAAGCAAAGTTTACCGCATTTCCTGCAAGTACTGTCCATGCATCACCTCTTCTCAATAAACTATATGAGAAAACATCTATAGCACTATTTGTTGGAGTAGGTGCTGTAGCTGATATATTTTTTACTGTTATTGTAGTTCCGTCAATCTTGAATGTTCCAATCTTTCTTCCAGTACCACCTTGGGAAACAATGAATGTAAGGTTCAATATCTTACCATTGTCAGTAGGAATATTAGTTGAATCTATTGTCAGATCTCCACTTGCTGCAGATGCATCAATATAAAATATTTCTCCAGTTGTGTAATCAGCAGTTCCAGCCTCTGAACTTAGAGTTATATCTGTAACTGTTTCTCTTATATCTTGAAAATCTACACGACCTGTAAATGTGTTATTACCAGCAAAGGTATTAGCTGTTGCAAGATCTGCTTTATCAGCAAGTGAAGTGGTAAGATTACCAGTAGCAACCTCTAAGAAATTAGTTCCATCATTAGTTATTTCCCACTTAGAATTAGTGTTATTATAACGTATTGTTCTTTCTGAAGTAACTGCACTTGAAGCATCAGTAGTCAGAACAACAGATACACCACCTGTTCCAGCAGAGACACTTTGACCAGTTCTTAGTCTTATAATAGAATCAGAGATATCTAAATCGGTTGTATTGATCCTAGTTGTAGTGCCTTGTACTGTAAGATTACCTGTTACAGTGAGAGCACCTTGAATAGTCTGACCACCTACTTCAGTAATCAGTTGTTTCCAATTAGTTCCGTTTGAATAATAAGGTATACCAGTATCATCTGCCATAGCAAACATACCACCATGCGTTCCTGCACCTGGTAGTCCTGCTAGATTTGCAAAATTGAAGCGTACTTTATTTCCTTGACTAGTTAATGCCAACTCTGTAGTAGCACTAATAGCTCCTTGTATACCATAAGTTGCTGTTGGAGCACCTGTGCCAGCAAGGTCAGTAATGGTGTTTACTCTAAGTGATGACATTGACTATAATACCTGTTATAAATTTATTTAGTTACCGTAAACGGTTCGTGGGAATATTTGACCATAGCGAACTCCACTACTATAACCTCTAGCAAATGATGTATCTGCTTCAGTAGGAGTACCTGCTGCTAAATCAGAAGATGTAAGATCATGCTGAATATATGAACCATCATTCATACCTACAGCAGAACTAATATTAGAATCATCATGTACAAGTGCTAGTAATGAATTTGCACCAGTTTGGTTAGTGTATGCACCACCAACTGTTGTCAATATCATATCTGTTGCAATAGTAAGAGCAGCCATTATTTTAACCTTCTTCTATAAGGAACATAAGATCCACGTGGATAAAGAATTCCTCGTGGTCTTCTTCTTCCTCTTCTCGTCACCTTCGAGGCTAAAGTCTTTTTATCCTCATATGAAGTTTCTTCTTCTGATCCAGTAAGAAGACTTTCAATAGTAGACCAACTAAAATGATTATAAACTGGAGGAACATACATTCTTGCAGCAGAACTCATATTATACCTATTCCAAGTTGTAAGTAATTCACTTCCACCAGCAGACTGATTTGATGGAGTACCATCACCAGCCTCAGATAATACTAGACCTGCTGCAATTGTAAGATTTGCCATTAGGTTGTCCTAGCACAGAAACATATCCATCTACTAACAGTAACGTCAGAGTTATTATATAAAAGATCATTTGTACTACCAGAAGCTTCAATAACAGTATAAACTTCACTACCACTAACAGTAATAGTATCTCCAGATTTAACCACAGTTGCTCCAGGAGTAACTGCTAATTGAATCATTACAAAATCATCTGGAAGATAATATGGACATGGGAAGAATCCAGAGTTTATAGGTAAACCTTTTATTGGTTTATGAAAATTAGCAGCAGCATCTACTTTATGAGTTACACCACCAAGAATAACTCTATCAAAACTATCATTTCTATGGTACATATTTATCTGATTAGTATCCCAAGAATCTGCTGTTCCTTCATAATCCCATCCCTGAAAGTTAGTTGCATAACGATCTTCCCTGAAATTATATCTTTGTGAAACACTACTAGTATTAATCTTATCATATGCATACAAAGATTCTCGCATTCTTGTGGTATGACTTATCATGTGTCCATGAGCATGATTAGGTAAATTATGCGTATAAGTATATTGATTATCTGTTATAACATCTTGAGTGTTTATGGCAATAGCCTTATCCCCACCACCCTCTGCTTGTTGATGACCAGTGATAACTCTAGAAGTATCTCTATAATATGTTATTCCACCTTGGAATACATTATCCAAATCCCAAATATTTTGACCCCATTGAGTTCCTGCATTAAATGAAAATGATAACCAGGTTTCAACATCTCCAGCTATTACTTGTTGGAATTGAATAACAGAATAAGCATTATCTTGAGAAGCATCTGCTTTGTATACTACAATCTTTATTGGATAATCTGTTGGAGTCCCAGATCTAGAAATTCTCGCAGCAGCTGAATATCCATATGTTCTACCATATGAATCATTAGAATATCCATCACCTTGAGTATCCCTATAACACTGTGGTGGAAATCTTACGATAGAAGCTTCATCGCTGAAGCTAACTTCACTAAGATTGCTTCCACTTGCAGGAATAGATCCACCTCCAGTAGTTAGTGTTGGTTCGCATCCATAATTATCCATAGCAGGTGTACCTGTGAACCCTCCTTGAAATCCATCTAATTTAAAGTAACTATGACACTCAAGATATGGATCAAATCCTACTGCTGATTTAAAACATAAAGCGGCTGGCATTGGAGTACCGCTATAGATATATGGATCCCATATACTAAGACTATAATATGTTGTTCCATAAGTCTTAGAGGCATCATTTGTAACTCTTAGAACAGCAGTTTTACATCCAGCACCAAAACCATTATGATTTAGATGAACATCAGTATCTTTCCACCAGAAATTAGAAGTTCCACCTTGAGTAGTCTGTACTTTTATTTCTGATGTAGTTGCACTACTTGTACCAAGTACAATATCTACTCCACCTAGTGCTCCTGCACCACCAATAGCAGATGCTGGAATTGTAAGAGCATAACCATCAGTATAACCAGAACCACCATCTCTTACGATAACACGGTGAACTTTACCTTGATATGAACTTTGATAAGAAGATCCATATCTTCTTACAGTAATTACACATGCAGTACCGCCACTTGGAGGTGAAGGATCTGTATAATCCCATTCATCAAAACTTGTCCCAGTATCAGTCCAAGTACCGTTTGATGTTCTATCTGGAGTATTGTGGGTTGCGATAGGAACTATACCACCAATCTGATCCCATCCGTCAGTTGGTTTTAAAATTTTTCTTATAACTCCAGTTTTTGAAGGACCGCTATGAAGTCCAGCACCAGTAGGACCCAACGCTGTTTCTAACGCATCTAAAACGTGTTGAGCTGTCCATCCAGTGTTTCCACTGTTCACCTGAAATTCTGTCTTAGTGACTGCCATCCTTATGCCTCTAGTTGTATAACCTTAAGTGTTGTTGTTATTTGTTGGGTTGAACCACTTCTGTTAGTAACAGAAAGATATATTGTATTCACTGGTGCAGTTTCAAAGTTGAAACCAATAGTTCCTGGGGAAATCATCTGAGTTCCATTTACTCTGACTTCAGCAATTACACCTGATCCTGGTGATGGATCAGTACCCTCAGATCTATTTAGATCTGCTAGTCTAGCAGCAGCAGTTGCATATACTCTGACCCAAGCATCAGCATCAGTTGTTATTCCTAACAACACATAAGATTTATAACCCTCTGCATTGACGTTTGAATCTGTTACATCATTATCTAAAGAAGCAGATGCTTTTGAAATATCTGTTCTACTTTGAAGACCTGTAGTACCACTACCAGATGCACCAGCTTCAGCAGCAGGAGCCCAAGAAGTACCATTCCACTTCAATACATATCCAGTAGTAATACTTGGACTATTATCAATACCAGCAGCAGTTGATACATTTGATAACTCACCAAGATAATCTGGAATATTTGGTTTGTTAGCAATTGAAGTAATACCAGAAGTAGAATCCCAATCTACTTGTTGTTGTGTTGCTCCAAGGTTGGGAAGATTCTGGAGATTATTATAATCACCATATTCTGAAGGAACAGGAATCTTATTATAGGTAGTACCATCATTGGTAAATTCCCATCTATCATCAGTCTCATTCCATCTAACTCTTACATCATTAGATGCAGAACGTTCTACCACAACTGATGCATTAGCATTTGGTGCTGTAGGTATTGCTAATTTAATTCCTGTAGCACTACCACTACCACCGAAGTTTACATTCAGAGTTATCTGTGTTGCACTATCAACAGATGCAACAGTTGCAGCTCCAGATAGTGTTAGAGATCCTCCTTCACTATCAATAGTAACTGCTGCTCCTACAGTAATAGCAGCAGTAGATCCTATATTAGTAACAACTGCAGATCCGTTAGTAGCATTACCTTCATAGATTCCAACATTGTCATTCAATACTAATTCATTATTACTAACATTTAGAGTACTAACATTGTTCTGAGTAGTTGTACCAACAACAGTTAGATCTCCACTGACAGTTACATTATTAAAAGTTGGATCGCTGTTATTTAATATTACATCAGGTTTGTTGTTGATATAAGATAGATGTGCAGTATTTGTCTGATTCCAATCTGCTTGTATTTGAGTAAATGCTTGACCACTAATATCATTATATGTTAATTGTGTATTTACCCAAGCACTTCCATTATAACGTAGAACCTGTTTGACTGCTGGTCCAGATACATTGACATCAGTAAGTTCTGGTAAAGATGTACTACTACCTCCACCACCAATTGTTCCTCCAGTGAATCCACCTAAGTTTGAAAATACACCAACCTTTAAATTCTTTCCACTTGCAATATCTAAAACATGACCATTATCAACTGTAAGATTTTCACAGAAAGTATAAGCATAATCCGTTGAAGGATTTACAGTTAGATTCTCTGTTGTTGTAATATCAGGAGCATATCTAATTCCTGTATATGTTGTATTCAGTGGTAAGTCACCAACGTCTGTTGTTGTTCCACCAATCTGAACATCTTGCCATCCACTACCATTATTATATCTTAGTTCATCTAATGTTTCATCATAATAGATATCTCCTTCTTGAAGACCAGCAGCATTTGCAGCAGTCTCATCAGTAAATTTTAGTGCTAACTTTTTAGGACCAATTGCATCATCAGGAATTTTATCGCCAGTTACTGCATTAGATTTAATGTGATCACTACCAACTGCTCTGTTAGTATCTGAACTAGAAGAACTTTGAAGTTTCTCTTCAGTTACTGCACTATCTTTTATATGATTATTTGATACTGCTCTTAGAGAATTATTCGTTGCACTAGAACTTAATTCATCAAGACCAACAGCATTGGATTTTATCGATGTAGCATCTACTAAATCATTCAGGTCATTAGTTGTTAGATTAACTGCACCAGTTCTACCCTGCCATGTATTTACTCCAGCAGGAGCAACTGCTACAACATCAACACTCTTCTGAAGATATCTAACAAGAATTATTTCTCCTGCAGTTGGAGAACTAGTAAAAGTTATTTCATTCTTAAGAGATCCACCAATCTCATAAGTGGTGGTATCCTTTAGGACATTGTTGACAAATACTAATAATTCTGTATCTTCGTTTACAGATCTTGATAAAGTTTCTGTTAAACCTCCAGAACTAGTTATTACCTGTTCTGCTAAATCAACGGTGCTATTTTCTACACCATAACCTACATATGGCATTAGCTAATCTCCATGTAACTTAGAATGACATCCAATGACGAAGCAGTCGAAGATTGTGCCTGTACTGTATCTCCAGCACCTGACGCTACATTATATGCTAACACAACTTTGTTTCCTGACATAATTTCTAACGATGACCCTGCAGGAATAGGGATATTTTTACATAACCAAACATCTTCAGTTGAAACAGGATTCTGACCTGCAACTGTCAAACTAACAGCAGGTCTATCAATTTTTACTGAAGCATTGATAGCAGCAGAAGTGATATTACACAAAGTAACACCAACAAGAACAGTCTGTTTATCAGATTGTCCTGTTCCCAATTCAAGAGTATAAATTGGTGTTAATCCTACACCTACTGCTGTCTTCGATGCTGATCTAAATTTACTTGCCATTTTTTATTATCCTAGTGCGATTGTAAGTGCAATGACATCATCTTCTGAAACACCAGCCTGGAAGGCATTAACGGCAGCAACAACATTTGAGAAGTTACCAGAAAGTTGTCCAACATCACCCAAGTTAGTTGAGATCTGATTGATCTTTCTTCTTTGAGCTTCGAAGGTGTCAGTAGTAAGAACTACTGGCTTAGTAGATAAGTGTGGTGATGTGGGGGTCGAAAATATCGCTGTTCCCCAAGACGATTGTGCCATGTTAGGTTACATTAAGTCGAGTTCTTACATAATAATTAGTCGATGATTGTAATACGACATTAGATGGAACTTCAAGTTCCGTCTTATTATCTACATCACCAAGTGATTCATAAATCACATTACTAAATTGTGCATCATCAGATATCTGCCAGTCAGTTGATGTATGGTTATAATTTACAGTATCATAACTAGGAGTATTTAGTGTAATAGTAGGTCGTAGACTGGTTGGAATTGGTAAGTTGAAAGTTGGTTGATCAGCTACTGGAGTTGTAAATGAAGCTGTTGCACTTTCAGCACTTATATATCCTGCTGCATCTTTATACTTGACTGTAATTGTATATGATGTATTCCAATCCAATACAGGAGTTGTCAATTCAACCTTATTAGTTTGATCACCATCAGCAGATAAATCAGTACTTGTATCATAGATAACTGCATTATCACTATTCCTAGTTATCTTCCAGAAGGATGCATAATGCCCATTTCCAAGATAACTTATAAACAGACTACCCTGTATCTTAGGTTGTCTTACAAATGTCTTATTAGTTGAGCTATCTATATGTGATGTTTGTAATGTTGGTTGCTGAATAAATGTGAGTGTTAGAGTAGCAGCTTGAGATGAAACTTGAGAAGCACCTAAAGAATCAAATAAACATCTATACCTATAATTATTATTACCTGCATTACCAGTAATAGAAATATTATCTGCAATAGCACCAGTAATATCACTCCAAGTTGTTCCATTATCACCAGACTCTTGCCACTGATAATCTATTTGTTTACCACTGGTAACACTGGCAGCAACTGTAAAGTTTGTAGGTACACCAGCAGTTGTCGAAACACTAACTGGTTGAGTAGAAACTTGAATAACTGGAGTTACTACTGTTAGAGTAGCAGCATTAGAAGTCAGAGGACTATTTGTTGCAGCAGGATGACTAACTACTACCCTATACTGATCTCCATTATCAGTTGCAGTAGAAGTTGCTGGAGTTACATATCCATTACTATTAGCACCTGCTACATCTTGCCAACTCGATCCATTATCATCAGATTTCTGCCATTGCCAAGTTAAACTTGATCCATCAGAAGCAGAAGCAGTTACATTGAATGCATGAGTATCTGGTTGATATACAGAAGCATTTGACGGTTGACCTGTAATTATGAGTGTTGGTTGAACAGCAACAGTTAAAGTTGCAGAATTAGATGTAATAGAACCACCTGATCCAGCTACATCAACCTTTACTCTATATCTATATCCATCTTGAGATGTTGCTGCAGAAGTAATTGTATAACTAGCAGCTGTTGCTCCAGCAAGATCAGACCAAGTATTACCACTATCCTGAGATTCTTCCCATTGATAAGTTGCTGTTCCACTAGAAACAGATGCAACTACAGAGAATGTAGCATTTTGAGTAGCATAGACTGTAACATCTACAGGATCAGTATCAATACTAATCGTTCTTTCAACAGTTAGAGTAGCAGTATTACTGGTTAATGATCCTAATCCAGGAATAGTACAAACAACTTGATACTGTGCTCCATTATAAGTTGCATAATCAAGAGCAGTAAGGTCTAAAGTATTTTGATTACTACCAACATTTTGCCAAGCACTTCCATCCCATTGCTGCCACTGATATTCTACTGCTAATCCACTATTAGTAGTAACACTAACATCGAATGAATGAGAAGTACCTTCGTCTTTAGTTATAGATGATGGATGACTATCAATATTGATAGAACCTTGTGTTACTGTTAGAGTAGCAGCATCACTATAAAGAGGAGAATTGGTTGCAGATGTTGAAGTTATTTTTACTCTATACTCATATCCATTTGTACCTACTGCGGTCTGGACACCAGATCTAGTCATAGATGCTGCTGTTTCTCCAGAAAGATCAGACCAACTAGTACCACTATCCTGAGATTCTTGCCACTGATATTCAAGAGTTACATCATCTGTAGATGCAGCAGTGACAGTAAAGGTATTGGATTGACCAGATATAATAGTTGCATCTGTTGGTTGGGCAGATATAGAAAGTGTAGATCCAATGTATTTAATTGGAACAGAATCAGAAACTTTATATACACCTAAAGTATTTGTTACCTTGATCCTAACAAGTAAATCATTAATACCTGCATTCTTATCATATACTGTTAGTGTAGTACTATTCTCATTGAAGAATCCAGCATCAGCTGCACTTATATCAACCCAAGTTGTTCCATAATCACTACTCTTCTGCCAAATATAAGTATATGGTGCAGAACCAAATTGCATTGATGCAGAATCACCAGTAATCTCACGAGTATTATCGCCACCTGTCTCGGCAACCATTGTCATACCCTTACAGAAGATACTGGTAATATCAAATCCACCAGATCCTGGTCCTTGAGCATTCGTACCACCTGGATCACTAGCATTAGTTCCAGGTAAGTAATATGCCTGTCTTAGTGCTGTACCAACAATGTATGGGAACTGTGGAACATTACCTGCATCTTGAGGCATGAAGTATGCATAAGTTCCATTTGGATAATCTGGAGTTACACAATATCTACCATTAGATTGATCCAAGTCACCAGAACCAGGATTATACTGATAGTCTTCAATGAAACTTCCATTGACCAATGTTGCATTAGGTGTACTATCATTAAAAGTAACCTCATCAGTAAACTTCCAGTTTGTAGGTCTATGGTTGTCATTTGCCTTTAGAGCAAATGAAGATGTTACTCTCTTTATTGCAGATGTGTTATCGTTATATGTTGTATAACCAAAAGGACCATAAATTGGATATCCATCATATGCGATACCTAAAATCTTAGAGTGACCATCAGCGTGTCTGAAACTATCTCCACCAAAATTACTATTTTTATAATATCCATTTGAACCAGCTACTCCTTGCCAACCATCTCCTGCCCATGCCGATAAGAATGCACTTGTTTGATAATGATATTCACCAGTAGTTTCGCAGAAACCACTTGCTGCGTCTGCATTATATAATGATGCGAAATGAACTTCGTTGAACTGTAATGTTCCAGGAGGATTTTCAACACCATTAGGAAGTTTATCAGTTCCTGCAGATGGATACCTTACACTAACACCATTAGCAAATACACCTAATGCATCGTCAGTCCAAGGAGTTAGAGATGGAGTATTAGTACCACCTCTGTAAATAATACTATGAGTTCTCTCTACAACTCGTAGATCATTTGGAGCTACAAAATCTGCCCCATGAATAGCAGGGTCAGGTAAACCATCTGATACAATTGTTAGTAAATGTTCAGATGTAGAAAGAGTACCTGTAGTAATTGATATACTATTATCAGCAGTAACACCACTAGGTCTTTCAAGATTGATTGTTGGTGCAGCAAGTACTGTCAGAGTTACAGCATTACTAAAGACAGAACTATACTTAGCAATATCCTTAGTATCTGTAACTCCACTACTTGCTGTATCAACATACGCAGCAGCTTGCCATATAGAATTATCAAAAGTAGTTGTTGGTGCAATTGTAAGAGTTGATTGATTAGTATTTGAATCATCTCTTGATGAGAACCAAGATTCAGTACCATCAACAGTTACCCAACCAGTTCCTCCATCTAACTTATAACTCCAAATAATTGTTGCAGCAGCACCACCGAAGTTTGCACTACTATGACCATAAGAAACATTAAATGAATGAGCATTTCCAGATTGTACCGATGCAGTTGTAGGCATCGCTGGACTCTCATTATAATTTGGATTTATAGTAAATGGACCACCTATACCAGTAGCAGTAGCACTTGTTCCTAATGTTGGGTGTGTAGCAGTAATCTTAATTGTTTGAGTACTATCATTTTTAGAGGTAGGAGTAGCACCATCATAATATTCTCCATATCCAAGTTTTACACGATATAATGGATGTCCATTAGTACCATTACCACCTAATGCTTCTAAACAGAAATTATTACCATCAACTATTCTACTAACGATATCAGTTTCATTACCAGTTAGAGTTGTATTATATCCTGGTGCAAGATTTAGAGTTGCTCCATCACTAGAAACTGCTTGTATTTCAACTTCTGCTTGTGTACAAGTACCACTTGTTCCTGCACATTCAGTAGCTGCCCAAAGACTTGTTTGACCACTCCACCATGTAGTACATGATACTGTAACTGTTATGGTTAAAGATGCATTTCCACTCTGTACTGAACTTGCAGCAGTACTTGAATTGACTACACAACTAAAGATATAACCATCTAATAATAGATTATCAGGAATGGTTAAGGTATTTGTAGTTACTCCTCCAGCTCCTGCGAATGTTCCTGTAGTAGGAACATTAGTCCAATTACCTAAGTTTGCTTGTGTAGAATTTATTGCATATTTCCATTGATATTCAAGTGTTGTATTTAAACTATCTGTTGCTGAACATGTATAAGTAACAGTTCCACTGTCTACAGGATATGAACCATCACCTGTTGCGTTAGAAGGACTTCCAGTAATTGTAACTGTAGAAGAACCAGAAGAAGTTCCTACAAGAGTAAACTCATAATCATTAGTTTGATTAGTTACTTTCTCTCTTACTCTGAAAGTGTAAGTTGTATCACTAGTTGGATTAGTACAAGTTCCTTGACATCTACCTGTTGTTTTATGAATACCTAATCCTGTTCCATCTATTACGTAATAGTTAGTTCCTGAATCGAAGGTGAAAGGAGATCTTCCATCACCAGAAACTAATTCATATTCTGGTGTAATATCACCAAGTGGTATAGTTTCATTAGCAAATGTTGTAACAGCAGAAAGTGATAAATTCTCATCAATAGCAGCACCATTAGACAATGTTCCTAATGAACCTGCATTAGAAGACCAAGAAGCAACTAGATCAATGTATGGATGGAATACTGGTAAAATATCATAAACATGATCTCTACCAAATTCTTCTGGTACTGGATTGAATACATGTTGTTGGTTGTCATACATACCTCGACCCCAACGTGAACCTGAGTTATAGAAGGTATTATTAGGATATGAATGTGTATTATTAAATTCTGCTCCTATTGACTCATGAGTAAATCTTGATTTTGGAACTGGGAAGTACTGAACTGGTTTACCATCAGAGACATTCTCTTCTGCTTCTAATTGAGCCCAATATTCACCAGCAATGTGTGCTCCACCTTGATATCTAACATTGTTGGAAACAACGTTGGAATAATTATTGATCCAATTCCAAAAAGCATCATTCTCATAGAACGTACCAGTAATCTTGGTGAAACGCATTGGCCAACGTGGAGCAGCACCAGTATCTACTTCAGCACCCTTTGTACAAATATTGAATCCACCTCCACCACCTTCTTCTGTATGAGTTGCATTAGAATCAGCTTGGAAAGTAATTGTTTTATCAACACTAGATACACCTGTTACTTTTCTCCACTTAGAAGCAAATGTTTGTATATCAATACCACCAATCATACATTCAGTTGTATTACCAAATCCACTATTAGATGGAGATTGTACCAAAGTAGAACCCATACCTGGATGGTTTACACAATAATAATGCCATGATGTTGGGTATAATGTAGAATCTACCTCTGGATGTGTATCACCCATTGGGTTGATCCATTCAATATAACATACAGCACCTGAACCAACAATACCTTCATATGCTGCCTTTGTTACTTCCTCTGGACCAGAACCACCTTGATCAGCATAATATCTAAGGTTCATCTTGAATCCATGAGGTCCCTTAGCAAGATCTTGTTCTACATATTGATCAAAAGATTTTCCTCCACCATGAGTACCATCTGAAGTATTAGATATCGCTAGTGGATGAGTTATATTAGTTACATCAGTTTGATAAAAACGATGTACAACACCATTATCCAATTCTAATGGTAATCCTGATTGTGGGTTTCCGTTAGGAACACCATTCTCCATTCTATCCCAAGTGAACTTATTTCCTCCACCTGGATTAGTAACTGTTATTTTATAATCTCTTCTTTCTCCAAGGTTATATGTATAATTCTTTCTTTGTGCTCTCATTAATGAGTTTGAATCTGGAGCATTAGGAGAATCTTCTACTCTAGGAAATTCAAATTCAAAGACATCATTGACTGATGGACTTATAAATGTATATTCTGCATCTGTCAACTGGAAAACAATATCAGCTGTTCCAGCATTGGTCTTCATCCTATAATGAGTTTCATGAGTATGATCAGTAAGAAATCTTGTAGTAGCAGAACCTTCAGTAATATTAGTATTGTTTAACCAACCTCCTAGTGGATTTGTTGCTAAAGAACTAGTATCATCAAGATCTCCAAAATGCCATTTTCTTTCTGCTGCCCATTTAGCACATACTTTACCCTCTGATGCTGCATCATGTATTTGTCTAAAGACAGCAGCCATTCCAGCTACAATTGGAGATGCAAAAGAAGTTCCATTTATAGTTACATGATTACCAGTTGTATAGTTCGTATTTGAACCACCTGAAACAGTATTAGATGCCCAATCATATTTGGGTATATAAATTCCTTGTCCTGGTGCATATGCAGTAACAGCTTCACCATAGTTGGTAAAATCTGCAAACTGAAGTTCATTATTTGTAGCATTATGTTTTAGAGCACCTACAGTAATAACATCAGAAGTATCTGCTTCTCCAAACCCTTCTTCCTCTCCTTTTTTAGCATAACCATCTGTTAGAGTAATTTCTGCATCAAGTTTTGAATCTTGACCAGTACTCCTAGATCCATATACAACTTTAGTATTGACAGGACCATAATCAACATCATCATTTTGATCTGGGTCAAAGAACTCTAATCCATTACCAGCAGCTCTACAAACAGTAACGTTCTTGAGCATTCCCAACATGGATTCACCATCATCCATTAGTTCATTAGTACCATTTGATGTGGTTGTTGATTGTTCCACATAAATGTTTCCAAGCATTGATGCATGGTTTTCACAAACATATACAAATGATCCAGAAGCTTTACCTACACATCCATGTGCAGTATCAAATACAACATCTCCACTAGCAGCATTACCAGCACCAGTAACACCATCAGCAGCTAAACTATTATTATATGAAGCTCCACCAGTTTGAATATGGAAAGGATGCCCAGAAGCACTCATTGTGAATGTTAGGGTGTCTCCTTTTTTACAGAAGATATTTGGGTCGTCTCCTGATACTGCTCCATTAGCATCAGTTCCACTAATAGTATAGTTTGAGTTACCTGTTGCAGTAACATTGAAAGTATAGTTTTGTCCGACATATCTCTCATTTCTATCAACGTATGGTTGTTTTGGATTTGGCCAAGTATTACCAAAACTACAATTGACTACAGAAGGTCTGGGTCTAGTATTGCCATCAAGAGTATTTCCTTTGTAATTTGCATGAGTCGGATCATTATGATTATAGACAGCATCATAAGCACTTCTTATGGTAGACAAAGCCATGCTACCATCATCAGCACTAATCCTAACTGAATAAATTCTTGCCTTATTTGCTACACCAGCATAAATTCCAGCAGCACATATAGCACAAGAAGTTCCATGACCATCTGATCCTGCATTACCTGTACTTTGTGGTTCATTTGATCCATTAGTAGCAGGTGAAGTATATAAAGCAGATGGAAGTTCATATACTCTATAATCTGCTTGTTCTGAAGTTCCGTTTAAATTTGCAGCGTTATCTGGATGATATAATTCTGGATGCAATCCAACACTAACTCCTGTTGGTCTACTAGCACCTCTAATACCACTATCTAAAATATAGATATCTACTTCATCAGCTTCATTAGTTGTTGAATATGTTGCTATATTTCCATTCAGAACAGCTGCTTTATAATCAAGTCTACTAATAGCATCTAAATGCCAATACCTCGTAGAAGCTGATCCTGGAACAACAGTAGATCTGGTTCCTAATAATTTAAAATGTTCATGATCTAAAATAGTTTTACCATGATTCAGTTCATCAATTCCAGTCTTCAACTGTGCTTGAGTTCTGCTATTATCAGTATCAAATATAATAGTATCTTGACTAACAAGAATTTTTACCAACGAAGAACCAGCTACCTTGGCAACAACGTCATCGGCAATTTGTTGTAAGGTCTGTGAATTAGACGCTGCTTTGGTTAGTAGTACTTTATTAGTTGCCATTCTTCTTAAGGAATTCCGTTAGTAACGTTTTTATTTCAGAGACTTCTGCCTTTAGATTATTTATATCGCTTACCGCATTTTGAAATTTCATATTCTGACTTTTAGACTGCATGTATCTCTGATATGCAGTCTTGTCTGTATTGATTACAGATCCCTTAGAGGGATCCTTCAAAAGGTCAGATTGACCCTCTATTCTATAGTCCATTTTATGCAGTAGCAATACACCTAAAGTCTTCAATCTTAGGAACAAACGCAGGTCCCCTAGAAGTATTTTGTTTCATAATAATCTTAACCGCAAATCTATCAAATTCTGGTAGATCTTCAACTGTGAATTTATATTCTTTGAATGAATTTGGATCTTCTGCAAATGGATCTAAAACACTAGAATCATCAATTTCAATATTTTCATAATCATCAGAAAGACCACTAGTCTCTTCATCAAAATCTACAGGGAAAATAGAAGCTTCTGCAACTGCTAAAGTAGTTGGTTGAGTTTGAGGATCAACATCATCAACTTTGAACTTCAATCCACTACCTAATCCATCACCATCAAAAGTAGGATCGAGTGTTAGAATTTCATTTTTAGTGTATCCTGCTCCTTTAGAATCAATACTAATAACAGTTATTGATCCATTTGTAACAGTAACAGTTACAGTTCCTCCACTACCTGTACTTGGTAATGTTGTTGGTGAGTCGGAAGAATAAATTGCCGACTTAGCAGTATATGTAGCTGTTCCACTATTAGGTTTATATGTAGTACCACCTGATACTAATGAAATTGCATCAAGTCCAGATCCACCACCACCAGTTGAATCATCAATAGTTATTTTTGGTGGTGAAGAAAATCCAGATCCTCTATTTGTAATTACAATACCGTCTACTTTATTAGTTGCAGTATTAATGTATGGAGTTGCAGTTGCTCCATTATTAGGAGTGATAGTAAGTGCAGGTGCAGTAGTATATCCTGATCCTCCATCAACAATCGTAATATCTTTCAATTGAGAAGCTTGCTCAAACTTAGGATTGAAGTACTGCCAAGGTTGAGAACCCATATTCTTATCAGAAGAAACTGGTTTGATTTTATACATCAACTGAACATCTTTATTATCAAACATATTTGCAGTAATCCTAACATCAAGATTCTGAGCAGGATTTTCAAGAGTCACAACTTTAGTCTGATACTTAGCACTATGATTTCCCATTGCACTTTCTTCTTCATTCATGTAGAGATATCCTCCACGATTGATAGGATCAGTATGAATATAAAATACATCAGATCCACCTGAAACAGTAAATGCAAATGGAGTTGATGCTGCATTACTAAGATCCTCTGGACCAAATCTTTGACCTTTTGTCAAAACAGTTGCAGTACCATTCTTTATATCTTCCTGTGGAACTAACAAATATCTTATATCAATATAATTTTCATCTTGATTGACAGCTACAATCTCTGCTTCTATCTTACCAGTTATTTCTGGTTCTGAAGTTCCTGAAGCACCATAGTCTCTGATACCATTAGTATCAGTCTTATACATATTGATTATTCTCTGACCAACACTTAATGCTTGACCATTATTTGCTATTGGACCTAAAGTACTAAGACCACCACCTGCAGGAGTATTACTATATGGATATATCCTATAAACTTGATAACCAAATCTCTCGTCAGTTTGAGAAGGTCTATCAATTCTATTTGCTGTTGCATAAAGATTCACCCTATCAAGGTCTAATACAGGAGATACAGCATCATTACTAGTACTCATCTTCACGATATATGATAATGATTTATCACCTCTATTTTGATAAACTTCATTTATCTCAGAAAGAATTTGATAGTTGTCTTGAAGATATATATTTTCTCCAGGAACAACAGCAAAAGTATCCTGCATCAAATCATTAGGGTTTATATAATCCACTGCTGAAGATTTTAGTGCAGTAATTGTATGATTTACTGCATTACTTGCAAATTGAAGAATACCTATCTGAGGTTGTACAACTTGGAACTGTTTGTTAGAACTAGCCCAAATATAATCACTACCACATCTTCCACTTTCAGTTGCTTGATCGTTTTCACTGTTACTATCTTTCGCCAATTCAATACAATAATGATCTAATCCAACATTACTAATCTTATGTACTGAATTCAATTTGTTTACAGAAATACCATTTGCTAAAGGATTTGAAGAACCAACACCAGTAACACCTCTCAATACAACATAATCACCATCTGTCATACCATGATCCCTATGATGAATCATAACGATTCTTGGATTAGCACCGAATAAATTATCTGCATATGATTCAGGAGCAGTTGCACTAGTATAAATTGATTCACCAACATTATTCTGACCTCTATAAGAGAGTTTATTAGTTTCTATAGGTTGACTACCTAATAATTTAGAAGGAAGTTTATCATTAGTAAATTCTACAGTTGCAGTTGAATTTGTAACAAACTTTGCTCTGTTGAGAGTAAATTTAACATCCTCAAACTGATCAGCAGTCCAAACTGTAGAGTTCTGTGATTTGAATAAAGATCCTAGATATGGTTGAGTAGAAACTCTTTGAGTAGATCCAATTTCATTCTCACCCAATCTGGAAATAAACATATTATAATCAATAGTATTTGTTATTACAACAAACGCATATTCTCTATTATTTTCAAGATAAACTGGAGCATCAAATTTGAATGTAGTACCAGAACTTGCATCCTCTGATATAGACACACCCATATCAACTGAAATAAATTCATTTCTTATTTTACTGAGAGCAAGTGCTCCTGAACCATCACCAGATATAGAAACTGAAGGTTCAGATGTATATCCAGATCCAGGATTAGTTACAACAATATCTATTACTTGTTTAGTTATAACATCAACATTTGCTCTAGCAGTTGCTTGAACACCACCTACCTGCTGAGGAGCACCTATAGTAACAGTCGCTGTAGTATAGTTGCTACCACCATGAGACATTTCAATATTATTAACAGCGAAAGTAGATCTTGCAATTTTAGTTACCGCAGTTGGTTCTGGGAATCTTTGAATAGATAGAACCTCATTCTCTTCAAATGTTTTACCATTATGATTATCTAATACTAAACTATAAACAGTATTTCCAAAATTAGTTGTAGCAGTTGCTGCTTCTATACTTAGATTATTTTTTACTGTACCAGTAGCACCAGAACTCAATCCAATAATAGTTTCACCAGCAACAAAGCTTACAGGGGCATCACTAACAACTCTTAATGTTGTATCTGGATTGAGAGTTTTTGTACTAAATGGTATTGCTTTCTTACCAGGAGTTCCCTGCAAAGTTTCAGTCAAATAACATGAAACTGGTACAGTCTTACTCTTAGTCTTGAAGAAGACTTCCAGACTAGACATAAACATACCATCTCCATATCCTTCAATTAAGAAAGTTTGTGCAACAGGGTCAGACCATATCTGTTGAGTATTTACGTCAGTATCTACAGTAGTTCTAATACCGTCAATAAATTGTGCTGAATCAGAATCACTAACTGATCTTTGAGCAATAGTAGGAACCCTTGTAGATGTAATAGTTCTTTCAGTAGTTTCAAGAAGACCCATTGCAAAGTATTCCTTTTCTGCAAAAGTATCAACCTGATCCTCAAGTTGACTATTAGTAGAACTAGAAGTTAATCTAAAAGTCCTTTCTCCAACTCTAAACTGTCTTTGTGTGCTGGTAGTATCGTAAATTAGATCTTCAAATACTCCTGTAAAGTTTTGATAGTTATATGCTTCATCAGAAGAACTTTGTGATACTCTTCTTCTATCTAATTCATCACCAGAAATTCCTCTAGTAGAAAGTTCAGATGCAACTCCAGTAGTAAATGTTCCAACTGGAGAATGACCATTAGGAATAATAAGTATACCACTTACATTACCATTAGCATCTGTAACTATTGGTTGTCCAAATCCTTTAGGAGAGTTTAATGCATTGCCAGTATACACTGAATCTGGGCATACCCATGCATTTACATCAATACCTTCAAAGAATGCATACACTCTTGTATTTGGTTTCAATGATGTTACTGAGAAAGCAACAGGTCTTGATCTCATAAATGGTTGGAACGCAACACCAATTACACGATTTCCAAAATTCTGACGAACAGTATCGAATCCAGAAAGAGTATTTCTGGTTCCTGTTCTTGTTCTAGTTCTGGTTCTACCTGTAATAGAAGATGTAGCAGTTGTCTCCATACCTGTAACAAATGTATTGTTACCTGTGTTTAGACCATTCAAGGAATTATTACTTGTAGTCGTAGTTGATGATGCAAGAGTTTGTGATCCACTCCAAGAAGTCTGCCACTCATTCCAAACAGTACCAAGAACTCCTCTTTCATCTGCCATATTTTCAATGGTATCAAAAAGATTATTATCTCTTACAACAAGATCTGGTCTTGATACAGTATCCTTCCATTCATCAATGTCAGGATTCATATTTAGATTTCCTTTATATTGGAAAACTAAGAATGGATTGAGGTTTACTGTTTCTGTAGCAAATGGGTTTTTAATAACCTCTTCCTCAGAATAATCAAGAGTTACAATAGAACCTGACTTTTTATATCCTTTAGAAGCTCTAGAATCATCATCTGATAATTTTTCAGATAGATGAATTTCATCAGTATAATGTTGAGGTCTCAATTGCTGAGACTGCATATCAATAGAACACTTATACTCTGATGACCATGTATCACCTACATTATGTCCAGCAAAATTATCAACTATAATACCTGATTTGAAACGATCCAATCCACTAACAGAATCTTTGATAGAAACATTTAAAGTATCCTGTTCTAATAAACTAAGAGTAGTATAATACTCCATAGTTTCAATACGTCTATCAAGATCACGAATATCTTTCATCGTATAACGTCTATGATTATACGATCTAATCTTTACACTCTTAGGATTGAATGTATAAGCAGGTACATCCAAATCAAATAATCTTATAGAATCCTGAATTGGATTTGGATATTGAGGTACTATAGAAGGAACACCTTGTACAACTTCAAAGGAACCTTTCTTAGTCAAATATATACTATCCTTTCTTGGTAGATAGAAATCATACGTAAACTCAATAGACTCTGATGGAGTCGGCATAAATGTTTCAATATCTGTATATGAAAGAGCACCTGTCTCATTCTTATCCTCTGCACCAGCAATTTGACCTTGAGCTTCATCGTTAGGTGATAATCTAAAGTCAACACAATCTCTAAGAGACATTAGACCTTCTCTTTCAGATAAGTATGTTGGAACATCTCCATAATCCAATGTCAAGTTTGATGCATTGATATACGAATCAACTGAGAAGAAATGTCCATCATTCTGATGATCAAAATAATCAAAATCTACTAGTAACTGACCAGCAGGTTCTTCTGTACCAGCCTTTCTAATAAGTCTTGCTATATCATAGAAATTATCTCTCTGACCATTATCAAATATAAACCTATCTTGAATATCAATATCATTTACAGAAGCAAGTGCATCTGGATCACCAGACATATAAACTCCATTTATTCTAAACCCATCAGTTTTCTTTAGATTGATTATATCATCAGTTCTAAAAGTTGAAACTGGCAACTGAGCATTCTTTAGAATTTTTGATCTTGGTTTAGCATTTCTGATTATTATAGGAGCCTGAAGTTTTATAACTGCCCCTGCCCATGTAGCAGGAAGACCTGACCATGTAACTTGAGAGTTTACAGATGTTGTAGCTAAAGTTCTTGAAAATTCATATGAAGATAAGTTCAATACATCACCATTATCCAAACCAGTAGCAGTAGACTTATCCTTTACTACAGCAACATAATTTGAAGAAGAGAATCCAGCAAAATCCTTGTTCTCTCCTTGTAAATTGAATGTTAAAGTATTTCCAGCACTAACTGTACTAGCAAAATTCTTTACACACTTCAACATAAATCCACTCTTAGTTGGATCTTTAGCAACAGTTTTTACAACTGGATCAGGGCATTTGAATATTAGAGAACTACGATTTCCATCATTAATTTTTGCTTCTATCTTGACTATTTGAGAATTTGTTACACTTTCTACTAGAGGTCCTTGAACGTATATTCTTCCAGGTGTTCCAGAAGTTGATCTATGAACATACCTTACAAGATATCTAAATTCCTTACCTTTATCAGAAATAACTTTAATTAAATCATCTTCTTTGAGTAATAAAGAAGGATCAACTGTAATACTTGCTAGTTCAAAATAATCATTTCCAGCTGTTCCAGTAGCTTGACCAATATTTGTGAAATTATAAAAACCTGAATTATCTGTAATTACATCTGCTGTAAAATTAAAATTACTTGAGAAATCAGCAACAGATTTTACATCCTTCATAGTATAGGTATTGATGCAATTATCCCATAATTCAACTCTCAATGTAGCAGCAATATTACCAGTACTTAGAATTTTTGCTTCAGGTACAGATGTAAATACTCTTGCTTTTGGTGATCTATAAGACCATTCATTAGGAAATATATCACCACTAGTTGCTCCATCATCAAGTTCTATTGCTTGAAGTCCACCATCAGTATTAGCAGTACACTTCCAAGGAAAAATAGTACTACCAAGATTTCTTGCAAATTTTATATCATGTCCACCAGTCCATGTTGAAGTACCAGCATCCCATTCCAAACCAAATCCAACAGTAATTGTATGTAACTCAGTTGGATTGTTACCTACAGTAGCATAACCTGTTCCAGAATCTACAACATGTATTTTTTTGATAGTTCCATCTTTTATAATAGTTCCTTTAGATATTCTACCAGCACTACTAACACTATCATCAGGATCAGTTATAACATCTTCACCACCAAGAAATTTTCCTTTTACATTTGAAAGGAGAATTTCATCATAACCGTCTCCAGCATAATGTGCTTCAACAACACCTTGAGCACCACTATTCACACCAGTAAGACGAGCACCTTCAGTCTTTAAACCAGAAGTATACTTACCATGAACTAAATTGCTGTGTATTTTTATAGAAACAAATGTTGATGTATCAAAGATACCTAATTTGAATATAGAATCTCTATTTTCACCAGAAGATATTCTTCCTGCAGAATCTGTAACAGAAGAAACATTCTTTATAAACTTTGGAGTAGCAACTCCTACTGGTTTAGTGTTTAATTCATAAACACCTCTAATAATTCCTCTTGCTGTACCACTTGCAACACCACCATTCAAATCTTCAATCTCTAAACTCGAATCCATTCTTTCTGCAGAAGTATCCAAATTCACCAACATCAAATACTGGTCACAAACATTACTGGTTGCAGAACCATTTTGTATTGTTCCTACAGGTGCAGTTGCATCTAATTTAAGAACACTTCCAGCAACTACAGATGCTTTAGAAGGTCCGCCATTTTGATTCTTAGTTTGTACTGCATCATAACCACCAGCAAAATTTCCTACCCAATCATAAGTTGCTTGAGCATCTAAATTCTCTATATGAAGTAAATATCTTACATTAGGAGGAGTACCACGATTTGTTTTTGTATTTCCCAAATAAGAATCAATAAATCTATTATAAAGTTTTAATTGACTATGAGCATTTGTACTATGAGCTTGTAATGAATCAACTTCAGGAGAACCAAGAACATTCTGTACGTTCAAGGAAGAACCTATAGGAATGCTAAGACTAGCTCTTTCTCTTGTTAGAGTATCTCTAGCTCTATCAAATGTCTTATATTTTGTTCCTACACTTTCAATTTCATAACCACGTACATATGCTTTACCTGGAGATAATGCAGCAACTATTTTAGTATCTGATTCTTCAGATGTTAATTTATTATATAAACCATCTGCTCCTAATGGATATACACCATTATTTTTTCTATCATCTTTATGATTCTTTATTTCTAAATTATAATTCTTGACAACATAATCCCCAGACTCATCATAAGTCCTACGAGCAAGAATTTCTTCTATATCAGACCAAGATTGCTTCTCAACCTTCCTTTCAATTTTTCCATCCCTAATACGAAGCAATTCAATGAAATTATTTTCTACTGCCTCACCAATATTTCTTGATGCTAATGTTAATGTAATTTTTAATCTATGAGCACCAGGAGCAGCGTAGTTACTAAATCCAGATGCATTATCATTTAGAGATTCATCTTCATCAGGAGTTATCAAATCTTCCTGAACAAGAAAACCAACTCTAGCACTTGGTGTAGATGCATACTTATCAACAACAAGTGTCTGAGCCGAATTTCTTACAAAATGACCATTGATATAATATATACCTTCTTGAACAAATACTGCTGAACCATATCCAGTTGCATTACTTTGCTCTAAACTAACATCTGCACCAGAACCATATGGTTTATATACAGTTGGTCTTGTAGATCCAGTAATACCAATAACTGCTGTAGGAGCTCCTACAATATCAGTTGAAATTATTTCACCTTCTTGAAACCTTCTATTTATAGTTGACGTACCACTACTCTCATATCTGACAAAAAAGGTTACAGCATCAGAAGAAGTTTCATCAGTTACATTGAGAACTTTGGCAATAACCCCCGTTGTTTGACCCGTCAGAGTTGCTCCAAGAAACTGAGAAAGTGTAAATCCCTGAGAATAACTAGAGATCTTTATATAACTGTATTGATTATTGAATGAAATTTCACCAGGAACCACCATCGATCCCTCTTTCATAAGATACTTACCTACACTTTCAAGCTGATTTTGTAAAACAGATTGTAATGTGGTTAGTTCTCGTGATTGAATCGAATATCCAGGTCTAAAAAGAACTCTGTAGAAATCCTTAGATGACTGAAAATCATCATAATAAGGAGTTACATTTAAATTGGTACTCTGTGGCATCTTCTATTATCCTGCAATGGGGGGTATATTAATCAATCAGAACTCAATTACGAGTTTTACGTCTTCGATCTGGTCAGCAGCTCTAGTAATAACTCTTCTGTTTTCAACATAAATCACATCTCCAGTGTACTTACCGTACTCAGGCTCACAAAGACCATTTGAGAATGTTCCTTGTTGTTGAATAGTACCTTGACTATTCCTAGCAATACCTCTATCAGCATTTGAGTCTACTCCTTGAATATTATTCACACTACCTCCACCAGGAGCTGCAGTATAGAATGGATATGTAGAACCATCAGCATCCCTTAGTTCAGGATCGTTAGGTGATTGTGTATATCTTAGAATTGCAAGATTTCCCGAAGTATTATATTGATAATAATCAACAACACGACCTTTTGCTGTTGCTGTTATACTATCAGTACCCCTAGTTACAGTATAAATTTGAGTAATTACCTCATCTTTAGCATAAATTCCACTTCCAGATGAAGTATCAATGATTGCAGCAAATGTTCCACTAGCAGTATCATCTGTTAAAGCTTGACCTGCAGTATTTGTTGGATCTTTGATAACCCCAATCCGTCTGAAATCCTGATCAACATAGAAGTCAGTTGTCTTATCAGCAGCAGTTGATCTGTTACCATAGATCAATCTGGTGTTAAGCATAACTCTCTTTGCACCAAGTTCTTTTTCTACATCATAACCGTGTCCATTTTGAGGAGGAATAACAATTTCAATAGTAGGTGCGGTATAACCAGAAGCAGGAAGAGTAGAAGCAGGAGTACCAGCTCTCAAGTTTGTAATAGAAGTAAAGTAAGTAGCACCTGCACTAAGATCAACAGTTGCATATGTGTAATTACGTCCTCTAGTAGCAATTTCAGCAGCATCTACCTGACCACTAGCATCAGTAGTTAGTTTTAGAACTGCAAAACCATTAGTAACATCATCACCATCACCCTTGATCTTAAAGTAAAGATCCTGAGAAACAGGAAGACCTGATCCAGTACTCTTTAGAAGAGCGACATCAAGTGCTCCTTTTACAACAGTACTAGCATAACTAGTTGCTTTTACTGGAATAAAGTCCGTAGATGTAAAGAATAACACATCATTAGTTTCCAACTTATAAAGATACTGATAAATGTATCCATCATTAGAAGTAACAATATTATCTGAGTTTGCAGCAGCCGCAGTAGGAGCAGTAGTTCCTGTACTTCCTCCTGTAGGGTTAGTTGGTGATACACCGTTATTCAAAACCTTGAATACCTCATAGGTAGTAGGGTTCATTACATAAAATTGTGAATCTAGTAGTTGAGAAGTACCTTGAGCAGTCTGATTTGCCTGATTATAGTCTGGACGGAACATTGTATACTTTGTTCCTTGAACCCAGTTGTAACGTCTGACAACCTTTCTTACATTTGAATACCCGATTTTCTTCAGAGAAAGGATATCATCGTGAATCTCATTATAGAAATCTCCATTATCATATGGAACAGGAACATTTCCCTCACTCAAAGTGGGAGTTGTAGTGTCTCCATAGTTGCTGTTCGATGCATATGTATCGTACCACGAAGTGTGCCTCCCAATAAAGAAATAAATGTTATTGGAATTGCTATTCGTAGCAGAAGTATCAAATGCTTGAAGGAACTTGTCGGCATTATGGATTCTGAACTGCTCAGTTATTAGGCTACTAGACATCGCTAAAAAATTGAAATACGGGCTTTCTTACGTTATTTATATTTATACCGTGGATCTAAGTAGATCCTAAGCGGATAGGTCGGGCAGTTCTGATTGACTCCCCTACATTGTAATTATGGGTTAGTGGTTGTGTAAGAAGCAACCTCTTATTTACCCAATCTATTTGATCATAGGCAAGACGTTCCTTACCTGTTTCTATTTCTCCAGAAACCTGAGAAGCAATGGATACCATAACAGTATTCGCTACATTACTTATATTGGTTCCAGATAAGAGATTTTGACCAACATTCAATCTTAGAATAAATGTGTTGGAATCAATAATCTTATCCACATAACCAACAATAACAAATGTTCTTTCCTCATAGATTGCCATATCCTCAGTCAACCAGAAGGTATTACCTTCAACTGTCATATAGTTGAATCCTTGAACACCCTCCAAATTAATGAATGAATTTCCAATAGAACCAGCTACAGAAAACTTTCCAGCAAATTCTCTTATCATGGTATGACATGTAGCATCAAATCTTATTTGTGGATATCCTGCAACAGATGTATCTTCATATAATGAAGAATAGAATCTATCAGAAACATCCTTGATTCTTAGTGATCCAAACTTATCATCAAGAGCACCAATAGTTAATGTATTATCTACATTGAACTTATTCTCTTCAAGAGATTGGAATGTTGGGAATAATTTCAAATTACCTATAGAAACCTGATTTGGTATACCAGATGCAGATTCTGTTGGGAATGCAGGATCAGTTGAACCATTATAATCATATACTCTTGATGAATCATCAGCTAAGAGGTCATCAACAATCTCATCAGTACGGAATATTGTAACTTCTTGACCAGCTTTTTGAACAGGTTGAGTAGTTACTGTATTATCAAAACTAACAGTGAGTTGCTTCGCATCAAGAACCATAGTAGTTCTCAATGTAGTATCATGTGATGACCAGAAATTATATTGATTCCTTACTAGAGCAAGAGGATAAGTCTGAGTAATATGCTTATATGCTCTAGTAACAAGAACCTCTGGTACTTGGAAGTATTGTTCACCTGGGAAATCAACAATACATCTTGAAATTTGCTTATTCTGATCAATTTCAGCATGTGCTCTTGCAAATCCACCAGTATCAGTTTCTGCAGCCTTTATTACAAGAATAGGTGCAGTATCATAATCCAATCCTGTTGGGAATGATCCACTTAGAGAATCAACTTCATAAACGTAACCATTCTCCTTACTAGTCATGGTAACAGCATTTGCATTACCAAGACTAGTTGCTATTGTGTCTCCATCATTAAGAATCCTATCAGGATATATTTGAACTTCTACTTTATTATTACCCTTATCTGCAACCACTGATGCAACAGATTGACCACCACTAAACATAACTGTTCCTGGAGTAGTATATGCAGTGGAATCAGATAGAACCATTGTAAATCTAACCCTTGCAGTAAAGGTAGCTTCACGTCCTCTAATTTCACCAGTATAATCTGATGTCTTGAATTGTGTTTGTTTTAGACCAGATAAATCAGTCTCAAGTGCAAACTTATGAACTCCTGTTCCAGGAGATATTGATATAGAATTTGCTCCACCACCAATAGAATCTAGGTAGTTATCAAATAACCTGACTCCTCTAGTTGTGTAAGTATAACCAATATAATATGTTGTTCCATTAGTCAATCCAGGAATATCACTATTTCCATTACTGTCATATACAACTTTAGTTCCTGAAACAAATCCAGAAGTTGATTGATTATTATATGTTTCAAATCTAATTTCTACAGGAGAACCTAAAATACCAGTAGCAGCATCAAGTGTATATAAATTACTATCAATTTTCTTCTCCCATTCAATAATATCCCTATTAGAAAGATCTACAAGTTTTCTTTCAAATTTTTCTCCATCTATCTTGATAAAATCATTTTTTCTAAAGAATTCGTAAATAGGATATGCTTCTAATGGAAGAGTTCTAATTCTCTTATTTGTTGGTATTCCACTCTCAGTAGTAAAGAGAATAGGATTACCATTACTGTCTCTCTTAATATAACTTGGTTCATAGAGAGGTACGTTATAACCCTTGAGAACTTTCTCCAAATCTCTACCATACCAATATATAATCTGTAAATCAGAACCTGCTGCAATTGGTTTATAGAATTCAATTAAGGATTCATTGACAACATATGATTTTCCAAATTCTTGAATCACACCATTCACGGTAACAACAATCTGTTCAGAAATATTAGGTATTACTAATGTTCCTTCTTGTGTCATAACAAATGTTGTTGTAGAAGATGTAATATCAATTTGGTCTAAGATAGCATATTTACCATTAGAATATGCAAAGAACTCTTGGAATATTCCTTTCTTCTCAACATAAGATCTCTTAGGAGTTCTAATGACAGAAGCAAGAGATGTTGGATTATCAATAGTATTGATAATAATATTCATTAGAGTACTAATAGAAGATGCAACATCAGCACAAGATGTAGTATAATTTCTTGATGCAGGATCTATTGCAATATTATTATCAAATAATAAATCTTTATTAGTATATCTCAATGGATATGCATTAGGAGTAGTTCTTACAACACTTGATAGAGATGATGGGGTTGTAATTGCATTTGTAACAATACTATTGAGTGATGCTATAGCAGAAACTACATCAGCACAATCATTAGTATCATAACTAAGAACCGTAATTGCATTACTATAAGCACTAACAAATGAATGTGTATAGTTACCACCAGAAATTACAGCACCTGCAGTAGCACTTACAAATGTATGTGGGTACTGATCAGCAGATGCACCAACTCCAACATTGATTGTAATCTGACCATTATTTCTTGTTAGTCCATCAGTAGTAGCACTGTTAAATGTATGTTTGGTGGTATTACTAGATTTTCCTACAAATACCTCAAATGTACTATCATCAATCTTGGTTATAGATAACCACTTATTACTATAAGGATCTGTTGGTCTTGGATATGATTTGAAAATCTGCTGTCCAACACCATATGGATTAGTAGCATCAAACTCACATGTAAACTGTATAGAACCATCATCAAATTTAATATTATCACCATTACTGAATCCGTGAGTAGGAACAGTAACTATCATTTTTCCTGTTATTGGATTATAGGTAGCATCTGTAACAGTATGAGTTGATCCATCCTGAATAATCTCAACAGCATTATCATATGACTTATCTTTCTTATGAGTAATTGCACCAGAAAGAGAACTTTGATAGGAATGTACATAGTTACCACCAGCAATAACTGAATCAGCAGTTGCTTCAATGAATATATGAGTTGAAGTATTAGTAGATGGAACAGTATCTAATACCTGTATTGTTATAGTTGTATCAGTAACTTCTTTTATATCGATTGCAGTATTGAAACTAGGATCACTTGGTCTTGGATATGTATGGAATGTTGCATGATTATCTTTAGCACAAGTAAACTTCAATGCATCAGCAGCAAGTTTAATAGAATGACCTGCCTTTGTGATACTATTAGCAATACCAGATACGAATGTATGATCTGTAACGTTAGTAGAAGGTACAGTATCTAAAACTTGAACATCAAATGTATCATCAGTTACAGAAAGAACATTTATTACCTTATTAGCAACAGGATCAGTAGAACGTGGATAAGCATGTTCAGTTTGATCATTATCTTCCAAACATGTAAAAGTAACAGCACCAGGTGCTATTCTAATCTGATCACCAACAATTAATCCATGATTTACATGTGTAACAGACATAATACCTGTTGAAGGATCGTATGTTGTACCAGCAGCAGGAGTAAATTTCTTCTCACCAACTAAATTATGTGGTCCTATGTTGAGAACTACAATACCTGTATTAGGATCATATGTAGTTCCAGGACCAGGTGTATATTTGACTAAAGGAGACTTACCAACAAATATATCAAATGTATCTGTAAGTGAATTTTGCACTTCAACCCATTTACCACTAATAGGATCTGTTGATCTTGGATAATTTTTATTTGATGAGTTACCATCCATCAAACATTTCATTGTAATGGAGTTATCAGCAATCTTTACAGTATCTCCATTAGAGAACCCATGACCAGAACTGGTAACACTCAACATACCTGTAACAGGATTATAAGAAGCAGTATCAATATCTTTATTGATTAGATCTGTTCTTGGGTATGAATGGTTTGTACTATCACCATCCTTAGTACAAGTAAATGTTAATGAATTATCTGCTAACTTTATTGTTGTTCCCTTACTCAAACTATGGTTTCCAATAGTAAGTATCATATTACCAGTAATATGATTATAAGATGCATTAGAAACATTATGACTTACTGTTGGAGAAGCACCCACATTTACAACAAATGTATCAGGATCAGTAACTGATGCAACAGGTATTACAGCAGAAGCAACTGGATCAGACTTACGAGGATAACTATGTACTGTGGAATTGCTATCCATTGAACATGTAAAGTTCAATGAATCTGGTGAAATCCTAATCCTATCACTAGTTGATAATCCATGATTCTTAGAAGTTATAATTAAGACTCCAGTATTAGGATCATAAGCTGCATCAGTTGGGGCTAACGTAGGTCGTATAGTCCTTGCAGTGATACAATTGTTTTTAGCATTAGTAAATGTATGTGTATAACTACCACCACTAATCAATGCTCCAGTAGTAGCACTTACAAATGTATGTGCATGTTTATCAGTAGGTAAAGTCGCAGTTCCAACATTAATTGTAATAGTACCATCTGGAGTATGAAGACTATTAGGTTCTGCAGTTATAAATTTATGTGGAGATTTATTTGGAGAAGGTCCAATTTGAATATCAAAAGTATTTCCATCAACTCCACTTACAGGAATCCATCTTGAACTATATGGATCAGAAGGACGAGGATAATTATGGTTTGTTTCATAATCATCCATACCACATTGGAACATCAATGCATTATCTTCTAATCTTATTAGTTGAGTTGCTTTCTCAATTCCTCCAGCAAGTGCATCAACAAATGTATGGGAATAATTTCCACCTGTACTAATAATTGCTCTTTCAATACAATTAGTTTGTGCAGAAACAAATGTATGAACAGTTGTGTTAGTGGAAGGAACTATATCTAATACCTGTACATCAAATGTATTCGTAGTTACATTAGAAACTGGAATCCACTTACCGCTTACAGGATCACTTACTCTTGGATATGTCTTATTACCACTTCCATGAGTACATGACATTGTAATAGAATTATCAGCAATTCGTATATGATCCCCATTACCAAACTTATGATCATTCACAGTCAATGTCATAATACCTGTTGTTGGATTATATGACACATTAGATGGTGTGTATGTATTAGATTGATTTACATATGTGTGTGGATAATTACCACCAGAAACGACAGCACCAGAAGTTGCTGATACAAATGTATGAACATCACTATTGCTTATAGCACCTTGACCACCATTTACATTTACTGTAATTTTTGTTGCAGTTACTGAAATTATTTCAACAGCAGTGTTATATGCATAGTCAGCACCAGTATTAGTATTCGCACCTGTTGCACGAGGATATGCCTTCTCAGCAGCAGCACCTGTTGCACCATTGAATGCACAACTAAATGTTAGTGATTCTGGTTGCAACCTAATACTCTCACCAATTTGTAATGTATGAGATCCAATCTCCAACTGCATATTACCTGAAGTTGTATCATAGGTAGCATCAGTTACATTATGACTTGCAAGAGGAGTACTACCAACATTTACTGTTATTGTATTAGATGTTTTTCCAGTAATCTTAACTGACTTATTATAAACAGGATCTGTTGATCTTGGATAAGTATGATAACTATCATTATTATCCATACCACAAGTAAACCTTAGTGAATCTTTAGCAATTCTAATTGATGTTCCTATATCTAAACTATGAGAACCAACATCTAAAGTTAGATCTCCAGTTGAAGGATCATATGTAGAATCTAATACACCATATCCATTAATATTAGTTGTACCAACATTAACAATAAATGAAGTAGGAGTTACGGAACTAATAGGCAACCATTTATTTGCTACTGGATCAGAAAGACGAGGATATGAATGTTGAGTATCATTAGCATCCATACTACATGTAAAGAACATTGAATTAGGAGCAATCCTAATCATGTCAGAAACTTTAAAACTATTTGTAGTATCAACTGTAACAGTCAACTCACCTGTTAGTGGATTATAAGAAGCAGTATTTGCAGTATGTTTTGTTGGATCAGTAAATGGATGACTAGGTACAGTCAGCTTTGCTATTCCTGTTTCTGGATTATAATCCGCATCAGTTACGGTATACTTAAATGTACCAACACTATCAATAGAAATAGACTTATCATAAACTGGATCTGATGTACGAGGATAAGTATGATTAGTTACATTGAAATCTTTTAGACAAGTAAATGTTAGTGAATTAGGTGCTAATTTTATACCAGAACCTTCAATAAAGTTATGATTGCCAATAGTAAGTACCATATCACCACTAGTCTCATTATAAGAAGCGTTACTTATATCATAAGTTTCTAGAGGAGATGAACCAACATTTATAGTAATAGTATCTGTAGTAGAATTGAGAATTTCTAATCCTTTACTATTAACAGGATCGGAGACACGAGGATAAGTATGCTTAGTAGCATTGTTATCCATAGAACAAGTAAATTCTAAAGAATCTGTATCTATCTCAATAGTATTTGCTGATGTTAGTCCATGATTGGCTATGGTCAGAATCATTTCACCCGATGTTGGGTTATAAGTTGCAGCAGTTGGTGTAAATGTTTCTATTGAAGAATCCGTGATGGTAGCATTAGTATGCTGAGTAAATCCATGAGATCCTGTTATATTGACAAGAATATTACGACAAACTTCAGACGCAATATCTTTTGCAGCATTGAATGCATAAACAATTTCTGTTTCTCTACCACTTACATAATTAGAGATACCTTTAGCATAGAAGTTTGCAGCATCCCAAGTCTTACTATTTCCACCATAAGTCATATTAAAGATCATACAATCTAAAGTATCTTTTATATCATCCAAACAATCATCAGATGTAAATCCAGTAGGATAAGTGTAACTAGGATATTGAGCAGACATCCTTTCTACTGCTTCATGAGCAATTAGATCTTTATTCCATTCTATTAGATTTGCTCCATCAATCATCTTATTGGTAGAAGCATTATCAATTGTAGAATAACCAGTAGCAGTACCAAGTTTATTATAATCATTCAACTTGTTTTGCATGGCAAGAACACAGAGATCCTTTGCCCACCTGAATGCTAATTTAGATGGTTCTTCCTCACCTACAAGATGCTGTAATACCCCTCCATTTACATAAAGGTCTGCTGCATCATAAACTTCATCATTTCCACCAAATCTAATATTATCAATCACAGCAGAAATAACATCCTTTACATCATCAATACAATCTTGATTATTGAATTGGGTTGATCCAACATTTACAGTAATAGTATCACCAACAGCAGAAGTAATTGCTAATGACTGTCCAGATGCAGGATCAGTTGCTCTTGGATATGTGTGAGGAGTAGCATTATTATCCTTAGCACAACTAAATGTGAGTCCACCATTATCAATAGTAATTGTATTAGCAGTAGTCAGAGTATGAGATCCAATATCTAATGTTAGGAATCCAGTTTCAGGGTTATAAGTTGTATTGGTAACAGCAGTATATTGTGAACCATCATTAGCAGTAATAGCATTAGTAACACCACTTTCAAAACGGTGTATATAATTACCACCTTGACCTGATGCTACTGAGAATGATCCTTTATATGCAGGATAATCCAACATTGCTAAAACAGATTCTTCAGCAATCAAATCTTTATTTACTTCAAGAAGGTTTGCTGCATCTAAGAATCTATCCTTAGCACTTACTGTTCCTTTCAGTTTTATAGGAGTAGAAATTGCCTGACGACCATATGTCTTTCCATTGACTAATATTGCAGGGTTAGATGCATTGACGAAAAGATGAGTTGTTGTATTTGGAGATATACCTACATTGACTGTAAGAGTCTGAGAACCTACCGCAATAATATTTAAATTCTGACGGTGAGCTGGATCTCCTGCTCGTGGATAACTATGTTCTGTCTGATGTTGATCTTTATAACATGTAAATGTTATAGATTTATATCTAATATTAAGAACATCACCTGTAGTAATAGGAGTGCTTATTAGATTTCCATTTGCATCCTCAACTAAATGATTTGTATCACTAACTGTGAGAATCATTTCTCCTGTATTAGGATCATAACTTGCTGCACTTACATTGATATTACCTAAATCAACTATATCACCAGCTGAATTTTTTCCTGTTCTTGGTTCTACATCACCAGAAACTGCTGGAGCAGTAATATTTTCTCCATCAATAAAATCTTTAGTTAATACTTCAACTTTTAGTACACCCTTTCCTTCATATCCAAGTGGAGTTCTATTGATAATTTTTCCTGTTGCTCCACTAGTTTCACCAACTACAATCTCATTTTCTCTGAAATTTAGAATTCCATCAATTTCACTCATATTAATCAACTTACCAATTCTCTTAGGAGGAGTACTGAAAGTTATTGTATTGGCAACATCATCTATAGTATATGATTTATCAGATCCAGGTATCTGAATAATACCATCCATGAAAACTAAAGCATTCTCACTTGGTTCTATTGGATCAGCAGGAGCATGATTTGGTTGTTGAGCATTATATTGTAATTGGAATGTTGTTTTATATCCATCAAATTGAGGAGAAATGTCAACAAATTTCTTACTGAAATTCTTATTATTGATGACATCAGAAAATCCAAATTTTCTAGCTACAAACTTTTGAGTTTGAGTATGGATTATATGATTTCCCTCTTGAACAACAACTTCACTAGGAGGATCAGCAAATACAATCTTAGATGCAAGTTCACCTTTAGTAAGTTGATTTTCTTCATAGAACTTATGATATAAGTTTGGACCAACTATAAATGGATATGCTGCATTCAATTCTGCACTATGAGATGCAGGAGTAGTGTAATTATAAGTACTGTTCCTAATAGTTGCAAAATAGCAATATCTACCATCAGGAAATTCTGGAGTTACACAGAATCTTCCATTATATACATCAAGATCTGCACCTGTTGAACTATAAATATAATCTTCTACAAAATAACCAATATTATATACAATAGGAACATTACCAATCTGACCCCAAGCAGTAGGACTCTTGACCCACATATTCCTACTGAATACACCATTTACAGATGCAATTAGAAGTCTTCCTGTCTGAGGATTAAAATCTTGAACTACTCCACTTACACCAGGAACAGGAGTATCATCATATTGACTGTTTACTTGAGTTACTATTTGACCAACAACAAATTCTGCTGTATCACCAGTAAAAGGAACAAATCCAACCACATTGCATTCGACAGAATCTACAGGAGGACCAATTTCATCTCCAACAAGAATTGTCCCATCAGGAGTAGTATTTCTACTAGAAATTTGTCTGGATGAATATCCACTTTCTATTCTCTTTACAGCAGATATAGCAGAATCAGGATCTGTATACCCATAAGGTCCATATATTGGAGTACCATCAAACATCCATCCAAGGACAGGTGAATGAGTTATAGATGTAACATCTTCCTCATAATCTCCAGATGATGTCATATTATCATTCAACTGTCTTCTTAATCCAATAGGATTACATGCCTGATAGTATTGACCTCTATTATTTGCTTTACCACCAAATTCATCACTTAGTGGTTTAGATCCAACCTCAGTTATAGTCCAAAAACCTTTATTATTGTAAGTTGTTTCTAATGTACTATTATGTACAAGAGTTCCATTAACAAACATTCCAATAACACCTAAAGGAGTAATTTGCTTATCTACAGGAGCAAATACTTTTGTTGGTACTCTCTTTATATAATCTTGGATAGAGGGGTTTAGTCCACTGTAAGGACCTATAGTTGCTTTATATGATGGAAGACCTTGCGAAGTTATATAAATGAATTCTTCATCTTTATATACTTGCTGAACATCAGCAGTACCACTTACAACAGTAACACCATTATCAATATCTGTTGTACCACTTGTTATCTTCCAAGAATCATATTCTAATGAACCAGCACCAGTACTTGTAATTTCTAATGACTCAATCTTTCTGTCATTAATAATTGTAAATGCTTTTCCAGGTTCTTGCCCTACTCCATCAATAGTAACAAGTAATGAGTTATCACTCCAAGGTGTAATTAGAGATCCTTCTTCTCTAATATCATATATCTTCTTGATACCATCAATATTAGCAGTTATATCATCAACATAAGATAGATCAATAGCAACTGTTCCTTCAGCAGATATTAGAGAACCCATACCAGGTCTCTCAACCATTCTAAAGAACTTATTGATTTGAACAGTCTTGAGTGAATCTGTCAATTCCATTGGAATTGTAGGATCAATCTCAATAAACTGTTTGAATACTTCAATAGTAATTTGTTTTTGTGGATTCTGCGAATCACAAGTAAAGTTTGGAAGATAAGAACCTAGAGTTGGTTGTAACGATAAATCAAATCTTTCTCTATTATGTTCAGCATCAGCAAATGTATCGTTTGGATGATACAAAGATATTTTTACATTTGCATTACCTAAACCATCATTCTCTACATCAGTTATATAATATATCTTCTGATCAACTAATTTACCCTCAATAATATCACCACCAACAGTTATTCCCTTCCATTCCAATTCATAATCAAAACTATCCTGATAGAATTTGAATGAATCACCAACTTTAATATTTTCACCATTTCTCAAGAACAATGTAGTTCCCCATGAATAGAATGATGTAGGATCGAAGTGAATATCTGATTTAGTATTGAAAGTAAATTTATGTATATTTGGAGGACAAGATGTACTACCACCAAGAGGAACAGTAGTTACACTTGCTGAAGAATCAAGAATAACTTCACCAAATACTAAGAAACCTGCAGGGTGAGTAGAATTCTTGATAATTTCTCTCCAATCAGATACAGGTATTTGAGAACGAATAACATAAGAGAAATCCTGATAGAAATAGGAATCCTGAATCTTCTGAGATGACGTACTTAGTTTACCTAAATCATCTGAGAAGAATCCACTAATACTCGTAATAGCTTCAATAGTTGATTGAATAGAAGCAGAATTGACTGTTCTCGGTACGGAAGTTGTACCAGACAAATAACCATTCAATATCTGTCCTGTCAAAAATTGACCAACAACATTCTTTACTCTAATAGTCTGGTTGATTTCATTATAATCAACAACTACAGCAGTAACTAAAGGATTATTAACATCACCCTGATAAACTCTTTCACCAAACTCATACTTCTTAGCACCAGTAAGATTTACTAATTGCATTGAAGTTGGAATGGTCGTTTCAGGAACCATTGTATAGTTATTGGAAAAACGAGCACCAGGATTTACAATACTAAGTCCTATTACTTTACCAATAGTAGAAGATGATGGGAGAACTCTTATATTATTTTCATCTTCTTCAACAAGAAGTAATTCAGTACCCTGTGAATATCCAAGACCTCCATTTTCTACTCTAATACTACGAACTGATCCATCTAAAGTATCTGCAATCAATTTAGCACCACTTCCATTTCCAATAATGTAAATTGTTGGTTTTAGATATCTCTTACCACCATATTTTATTACACATCCAGTAATCTCTCCATTATCTTCATCTATAGTAAGAGTGTAATCTAGTTTATCTTCATCTCTTAGAGATATACCTTTTATGATAGGAAGAGATTCATATCCAAATCCTTGGTTTATAATATTAACATTAGCAATTTCACCAAAATTATTTGGAGTAACAACCCCAATATACTTGTCTCCTCTAGCAGCACCTTCTACCCTTTTTTTAACAATATAATCAAAAGTAGTAGACGTGACATTGAATATAGAAGATCCACCAATATTATAAGGATCCTCAATAAATGTGACTTTTGGATTACTATCTGTTATAGAACTATTTGAATTATCATAGAAAAGATTTGAAATTGAAGTATTTGTTATTTGTAAAGTAACCGTAGCATTAGCATTACCTGGAGTACCTTCTCTCTTAACAGATTGTTCACTAGTATATACATCATCAAGATAGAATGATAATATAGTAGTTTGGTTACTTATATCAGATACATCAAATATGTACTTATGTCCATATACAAAATCCAAATTTGGATTAGATTCAAAGGTATCGTTGGTATGAACACTCTTGAATCTAAATCTATTGGCAGTTCCATCAAATTTTACTTCAACTGATGTAAAATCTTGAGAATCTGGAACTGCTGGATCTCCAAATATTTCAATTAGATCAGATTCAGTTAAACCATGTTCAATAGGTCCAGCATCTTGCCAAACTATATTTGGTGATGTGCCAACAGCAACTTTCTTTATAGTACTAAGAGTAGCTTGAAGTTCACTTTGATTTGTTACTGAAGTATCATGAGCATGTTCTTGTGCAGTAGAACCAAGATATCCCCTAGTAGCATTAAATATATTTCCACCAACTGCATCTAAACGAAGAAACTCAGTTCCAATCTTGACAATATTTCCTAGATTGAAAAATCCAAAATTAGATGGTCCAAAAGTTATATTTCTCTGACTAGCAGTAATTGGATTTGTTACTGCTTCTACTACATCAATATTTTGATCATCTTGATCCTTGAATGTACTTGAATTAGTAAATCTTTGAGCATTATATAAATCTACCGTTGCATAATACTTATCAGATGCTCCTGTAAAATCTGCTTGTGCATTTGATATTTCAATTAATGTACCACTCAAATGACTGCCACTAGTAGGATAAGAACTTCCTAAAGCTCTTCTGTCAACTGTCCATGTCTTATTTACTAGATCTCTAGAGACAATTCGCATTTTTTCAACACCAATAGCAATATACCTATCAATTGGGAAAGCATCAGGATTTGCTACATGTAAAATTGTATCAAGATTCTCTATAGTTTTAGTAAGTTGAGTATTGGTTTGTGTTATTGGATCATAACTCGTAACAACTCCAGCATCTATAGTATTAGTTGCACCAACTCCAATTTCATTTACAGTTTCATTATTCCAAACACCACTATTATAATATCCGAATCTAGGAAGATCTCCAGCATTTGGTCCACCTTTTATATCCTTTAACCAAAGATATCCAGTAGAATCAGAAGATTTTTCTATTTTAACGATTCTTCCTTCACATTGAGAAGTTGCTCCTTTGACATAAGTACCAACATTCCAAGCATCCATATTTGCTACATTACTAACTGTAATTCTTACAATATAATCACTTATAATACCTTCAGGTATTTGAGTTACTAATTCAATACCTGTTTCATGAGAAACTGCTTTAGTAGCATCCCATCCACGAACTACTGGAACTTGTTTTGAAAATGCAAATTCTCCAGGATGAGTATCACCAAAATAGTTGTAATTATTAGCACCACCCCAAAGATTTGTCGTTGTAGGTGGTGATTGTATTGAAGCAGAGAATCTACTTCCTGATCCCTCTGCATTATAAAGTGCTGCTGCAGCATGATCTCCATAACCACCAACATCAGCAACTTCTATAACATGCTCATAAGCACCAGCACCATCATTTAGTGATGCATTAAATGTGCTATTAACGATAAGAGTGTAATATAAACCCCGATTTACTGCTCCTGGAATAAGGTTTTCATATAAAGGATTAGGATACATCTCAAGTTGCATTGTGTTTGCAACTCTATCAAGTTCTATAATTTTACCAATTTTATAAGAAACATTATCTCTATCTACATAAATTTCATCATATACATGAGATCCATTTATATATTGATAATAGAAACCTTTTTGTGAACCTGTTGTTATTGGTAGATCACTAATTAATTGTTCTGTAGAAGAGACCCTAACACTCAAAAACTTAGTATTATCAACTGGAACACCATTTACATAAACTATCTCATCATCAATATTCAGTGTCATTCCTGCACTAATAGTGTCAATATTATTAGCAAGAAGTTCAACATAAGGTTCATTCTTACCAATAACAACAGAAGTTTTATAAGTTTTTTCTATAATAGTATTATCTAAAATCTCATCACCTTCAGAGATTCTATTATAAACTATTCTATTAGTACCTGGAATTATTGATGGAGAAGGAACTTCTAATCTCTGTTGTCTAGAATCAATCTTCCCAACAATATCAGCAGCTGATATAGAACCTACATGTACAACCTCACCATCTGGAGTTTTAGGAAGAATAGAAGATACTTCTGCTGAAAATCCAGAACCTTGTGTACCTGTATTATCAACATAGAATCTATCTCCAGTACCCCATTTAGGATTGAAAGATTGATTACCATCTATCCAATTTTGTCCACCATTTTCAATAATAACAGAATCAACAGATCCTGGTGAAACATTAGATACTGTTGCATTAACTAAAGAACCAAATTGAGGTAAATTATTATCTACATCTCTTACCCTAATAACATCAGAAGGTAAATTCTTTAATATAGAACTAGATTGCCAGTTAGATTCTTCTGGTGCATATTTGAATGTAGGACCAACAATATAAGGAAATCTTGGAGCTACATCAAATTTATTTACTAGTAGAGGATCCCTACTTTCATGAACAGTAGTAAAATAGCAATATCTACCTAATGGGAAATCGGGAGTTTCACAGAATCTTCCATTAAACTCATCCAAATCTTGATGTAAAGGATCACCATCTGGTTTATAATCATAATCTTCTACAAAATATCCCATTGGGAACGCAGCAACACCAGTAGAATTACGTGCAGTTTTTAGGAAATAAGATGACTCTAAACGTTTTAGATCATAATCTCCAGATTGTGATGGTAAAGGATCCTCATAACCAACAGGACCATATATGGGAACACCATCATATGCCCATCCAATAATAGGTGAGTGTTCTAAAGTTGTTAAATTTGCTCTATTCTCTGCACCTCCAACCCTATTATCATTAAGTACATCTCTAATACCTATAGGATTACCAACATAATAATATGCATCATGATATTCTGGTATTAGACCAGGGAAAGGATATCCATTATGATTATCTGAATATTTTACATATTCCTTTATATTATCTCTATGCCATTCAGTTACATTTCCTCTAGCAGTTGCTCCAGATGAAGTAGGAACAATATAAACCTTAGTGATAGGTGTGCCATCAGGATATCTTCCTTTATTATAGTCATATCCACCAGAAACTTTTCGTATAGCAGATATAGAACCACTTGTAGCGTCAATTGTATCAACAACGAATTTTGCTCCTCTACCCCTTCCAGATTCGTCTACAATGACGATTTCTGGTACTTGGGTATAATTGATACCTGCTTGGATAATATCAAGACTTTCTATTTCTCCAGTAACACTATCGGTTGGAATAACGACATTAAATTTTGCACCCGAACCAGAACTAATAGTTACCTCTGGATTTCCTCTATATGCACCAAACGCAGATAAATTAATACCTACTACCTTTCCACCAGAAATTTCTGCTGTAGCAATAGCACCTGTTCCAAGTTGATCATCAATAACAACTTTTGGTGGTTCAGTATATCCAACTCCACCATCTACTACAGTAATAGAACTAAGTTCACCAGCAGATGTTAACTGTCCACCTTGACCCTGTTCGTTAGGACCATCAAGTTCTGTATTCTGTCCTGTCAAGGAAATAATAGGTACACCATCAACAGTTACACCTATAGTTCCATTATCAGGTTGTTTTACCTTTGTTTTACCAAGACTGGGAGATTTTGGAATCTTTTTCAGATGTCTTTGTGATGCAGGAAATAATCCAGCATGAGGACCACCAGTACCTTTTATTTTACCAATAGTTTGAACATCAGGAAATCCATTTGAAGATACAAATACATGCGTATCATTTTCAAATACTTGGGTTACACCTCTTACAACTTCATAACCATATTGAGCCTGAAGGTAATTAGCCTTCATATTTCCAGTAGTACTAACAGTCTTAACTATTGCAGTGGTTTCAGGAACATTCTGTCTCCATGAAGAATTGATAGGAGAATCTTGTTTTTTACCAGATAAACCAAATTCAACAACATCTCCTTCTTTTACAAATAATCCTTTACCAGTTATAGGAATATTAGATATAAGACCAGCAGGTCTAAAGGAAGCAGAATATCCATCTTTTAATGGATCATCTTGTTGATCAGAAACTACATAAAGGATATTTGATCCGAATACTGCACTATTCTTATCTGCACTTGAAAAGTTTACAGCATTGGTAGATACATCATAGAATTCTGTACCTGTTTTCTCTGCATATGAGAAAGATATTGGTAAATCATCTGCATCATTTATACCTTCTACATAAAATTCACCGTTTATTTCTGGAAATCCTACAGTTGAATCAACAATTAAAGTCTTATTATTACCACCAAAAGTAGAATTACTTCTCGTCTCATTAGTAGGTTGAAAATATCCAATAACAGATTCTGCATTCAAGAAAATTCTATAAAGAATATCATTTCCTGATCTGATTGGAATTACCTTTTCAATACTTGCTGTTGCTTCTCCAATTGTCCTATCATAACCATAAGTAATTTGTTTTAGAACTAATCCTGGAAGATCATCTACAGTAATATTATCACCGAATTTAATTAGAGTTCCTTGTAATATAGTATCAACAGACCATGTAGATACAGAAGATTTTAGAAGTTGTTCATTTGGGTAACGAACTAAGATCTTCTCATCATTGAATGCACTTCTAAATAAGAATTCAATCGCAGGACTTGTACCTTTAGATGCATAAAAATCCTTGATATACTTTAGGATTGTTGGTACAGTAATATCCTGGTTCAGTCTTTCAATAGGAATTCCAGAGAAATACTGAGTTTTTAGATTTTTGAATAATGTTGCAAGGAAAAGATGACTAATATTAGTGACTTTTGTTACATCATTTCCACCAGCATCCTTAGCTATAAAATCATGTCCAGTAGTACTAATAAATGTACTATCATCTAATAAATTACCTAGCTTAGTTGAACCAGAAGAACCTCTTTTTATATTACTTAAAGCACCAGTATAAGAATCAATACTCTTATATTGTATAATTTCCTGATTTGTTCCATCATCAAGCAATAAAAGACCTTCTTCAGGGAATCTTTTCCAAATTGCCCTTTGCTTATTATCAGTTTTTTGGGATAATTCTATGTAAGTATCATTTGCGGATATATCATTAGCTAATGTAGTCTCAAGTATAATACCATCTTTATAAAAATCAGCATTCTGATACTTCTGTATTTGTCTCAGAATACCAGTAGAAGCACCATCAATTTCAGTTGCTTTATAGTATTCTTCGAAAAACTTTACAAAAGTTGGATATTCCTGTCTAAAAAAGTCAGATAATTGACTATCTACTAACTGCGATACTTTTATCATTCCTTATGACTCCGCTAATACCTGAATATTTCCTTTTGTAAGAGCCAAGTAGACTTCTCGTTTTGCGAAAATATCATTTTGTTCTGGTCTAACTGTGACTTTTATTACTGAACCAGTTTCAACTGTTTCAGTAATGATAATAGATGTGGACATACCAAGTAAAATTTCACCTTTACTATAGTTGATAGACCCTATAGGATCTCCAAGATACGTTTTAATTGAGTTATTCAAGTAATACGCCTTTACATTTTTAGTAGTCCTAGCAGTATCTAGGTAAGTTCCATCATAGTCATCTTCGAGGTAAAAAGTTTGTGTATAACCATCTAATTTGAATCCAGATGATGTCAATACTGGAGCATCTGTATCAATTGCAAATGGGTTCACATAACAGAGTTCATAAGAAGCTTTTGTATTCAAAATTGCTTGAATATCCCTTCTCATTTTTATTGATGTAGAATTTCTACTAATAGAAGGATCTGCATCATCAATAACTGCAATTAGTTTACTATACTTTAGTTTTCCACCAAATCTACTCAATGCAGTGGACTCTTCATAAAGATCTATAGCACTTTCTACCAAAGTCTTAATTTCAGATGCTGACTTTGTAGTAGTTTCTGAATTGAAGTATATTGTAGAGTTGATTGTTGGGTAAAGTACATGTGGATCAACTATGTCAGTAGTCAAAGAAGCAACTTTATATGATCTAAGTTTCTGTCTTATCAATTCTTTAGTACTTACTGATAATGTACTACCTGATTTTGGTTTTATAACAATCTTTACTTTTCCATATTCAGGAGGACTTGCTTCCTCTCCTCCATACGCAAAAATATCATCAACATTTGGATAAACCAAACGAACAATAGTTTCATAGTCATCAGCAGTTACTGCTCTATTTTGAGCAGAATAAAATCTTGGTGCTTGGAATTTTATAGAATCAATAGTCTCTGGTTTTGCACCACCTTCAGTTACAGGTGAATTAGCAATAGTAACAGTTTGACTTCCTGGTGTAACATTGAGATTATTAGTTATATTTCCAGCAAAGACGAAATTAGAAACACCTTGTATACCATTAGCATCTGCTCCACTAGAAATTATATAAGTTGCTGTTACTTTTGAATTATTTGGGAGTTTAGCACCTACTACACCATCACCAAATACGAGTTCATACTTCTCATCTTCAATTTCTTGAACAAAATAAACCTTACTTGTAGATGTAACTTGAGTAATATTGACTCCTCTTGTATAAAGATCAGACGCTGTTGAACCAGAATCAGGTTGAACTTTGATAATCAATGTATCAAGATCCAATCCAGTATTAGGAATAATGAATCTTTGATCTAAATCATTCTGATCAACAATCCATGAAGTAGAAAGATATGTACCTTCATATAATCTAACGTTATCAAATGATCCTGTAGCACCTTGACCAGGAGATTGTGGATTGACGTAAACTAATGGAGTAACAATATCTGATGGAGTTGATAATGAATATGATACTTTATCCTTTATAGCATTGAAAACACTACCTGCTTTTATAGTAATTGATCCAGGAGCACTACCTGTCAATCCAGAAAATGTTGAGAATACTCTAAAATTGAATAAAGAACTTGAAGATTTGGCAGATCTTGGTAAATAACCTAAACTTCTAGCATGAAGAACTACATTGTCTCGTAAAATTGAAGAATCCAGAAAAGATTCATTCGCAATCATATTCGAGACGAAAGATTGATAATGCGTGTTATATGCAAGTAAATCAACGATATTCGCTAATGCAGACCCTTCAAAGTCGTAATCAGTGAAATCAGTATTATTCTTGAGGTAATCTTTCAGTTCTGCTTTGATATTATCAAAGTCTAAACTAGTAAGTTTCGTGTTTGCCATTATTACCTAGTGCTTTCCAAATAGAATTCGATTATCTGCGTATGTGGAATTCCGACAATTTCAAATTCAATAGAAACATCAAAGGCATTATTTTCTGGAATTGGATTTACGTCTACTAGACTTAATACAACTCTCTCTTCATATTTTCTAATAACTCTAGTAATTTCATCAGAGATTTGGGACGCAGTTCCAAAATCACATGGTTCAAATAAAAGCCTAGAGAGGTTCGTTCCAAGTTCAGGTTGAAAGGGTCTTTCACCTATATTGGTCAATATCAAATGTTTCAAAGCAGACTTGATTGCTGCTTCATTTCTTTTCACAAGAATATCCTTAGTTTTGGGATGTGAATCAAAACTAAAGGATATATCTTTGAATGATCGGGAAAGAAGGTCTACTTTCGCCATATAGGGCGTTACAAGTCGGATTATATATTATTTAGACCGCTTATTTCCCGTGTTTTTTAGTCTCTATCTAACTTATCTGAAATCTCTTGCAACAACTGAATTACCATCTGTATATCTTGTTCCAGAGGAGATACATAATAATCTTCTGGACAATAATCTGATGGATTTACTTCTGTTCCCTGTCCTACAATTGGATCGTACTCATCGCTCTCTAATGGTGTGACTGTATTATCACCACCGTTCAACGCAGATGTGGTCATTCCCATTGATTTCTATAGCAAAGTTATAGTTTATTTATCCTTGTCCTCTACTTCTTTTTTTCGCCTTATTTCTTGAAGTTGCAGCATATTTAGTGTGCTTACCCCTTCCTTGTCTTGTTTTCTTTGGTATTGCCTCTACGTAATCACTTGAACCCCATGCTCCAGATTTAGTTTTGACAGCCATTGTAATGGATCGAATATACGGATATTATACCAGTTTGCTGAGGATTTGTCTATGGAGAAGAAGTACCAGCAAATGTTATACGAATTCTTCCTTGTTGACCATCATGATCACCACTCTGATCACTTCCTTGACCACCAGCACCATAAGAAGAATTGAAATTTGGAACAGTTCCATCTCTAGGACCAGTAAATGCTGCAGATATCTCTGAATTATTAAAGTATCCACATCCACCTCCTCCTGATCCAGCTCCTGTTGCAGCATCTACACCTACAAATCCTCCTCCACCGCCTCCACGGTATCCTCCTCCACCACCAGCAGCTCCTGCATCACCCTGACCACCTGCAGCAATACCACCTGGAGCACCATCCCCTTCAGCACCTCCAAATCCAGGTGTAGCAGCTGCTTGTCCAATTCCTGCCCATATAGCACCTCCACCATCCAATCCACTATCGAATCCATTATTACCGTTTATACCGCCTCCTGCACCCCCTAGAGACCGTACAGAAGCACCTCCACCACCTCCAGCAATCACTCTTGGTAAACCACCTACAATAACTTCATTACCACTATCTACATTCGAATTCGAATGGTCTTCATAGATTCCAGTAAGTCCACCTCCAGCACCTCCAAAAGTACCTCCTGCAGCACCACCAGTCTGCGGATCACCAGTACCTAAATTGCTAGATGCATTACCACCATCCCCTACAACAAAGAAATAACGTACAGTATTTCTCAGAGTCATCTCTACAGTACTATATCCACCATCTGCTCCTTGGAATGTACCACCAGATCCTCCTCCTGCACCCCAAAGTTGACAATCTATAGGAGTACTACCATTTTCAGGGATTGCTTCATATACTCCAGTATTTACAAGGTCTAAAGGACCATTTGACAAATCTACCTCAATCCAAGAGAAACTACATCCACTTGGTCTATTTTGTTGGTTATTAGTCAACAATCTATACTTAAATCTGGTAGAATACCCAGTTTGATTGGTTATATAGAGTTTTGCCTCATTAGAATACTTATCTAATGCTCCTATAGCAGTCAATTTACACCGATACATGTCCTGATTATCAGTAGGATAAATTGCTGGTGGAGTTTCGTAAGTTGTTGTTGCTCCTGATTGCAATATACCAAATGCACCTTGAACAGGATAAAAAGTATTCTCACCAGCTTGTTTGAGTTGCCACTGGAAATCCATGTCACTAGAATCAGTTGTTTCTGCTGTACAACTAAATTCTCCACCTGTAGTTACCAAAGTAGAGGTCGTTGTTGTTCCAGATCCAATCAAATTAGTAATAAATGGTTCAACATAACGTTCAGCAGGGTTATATACTCGAATTATAGCAATTCCTGCTGCTGAACACTTCTGTTCAAACATAGATATCGCTTGAGCTACCGTACCAACGGTCATTGAACCAGAATTATCAACAAAAAGTGCTACAGTCGATCCTTGAGGGTATTGAGAGAGTCCAGCAAGTGTAAACCAGTCTCCACCCCACCTAGGAACTCTATGTTCTGTCAAGGGGTTAGGATATGAACTCATATTTTGAGGTATCTTATTATACCCCCAACTACCACCTCTAGCAACAGACATCAACCAAAATGGTCTATTGGGCCAAGCAGTTCTGAAATTTGCCCAATCAGTATTATATGTACTATAACTTGGAGAAGTTTCGTCAATTACTCCAATACAAGGAACTGTTTCATTTGTTACAACAGGTTCTTGTACTACTGTATGATCTACAGGTTGTGACGTAATAATAATGTTTACAGGGAGTACTGTAATACAAACTGTATCAGAATATACATCTGCAGCAGTCTCAGCAACAACTTTTAGTCTAAAACAGCGTCCATTATCCTCTGGATAGCGTAAATTACAGATTGTTACGGAATTTGTATCAGCATTTGTAATAATTGGAGCAGTTCCACCGTTTTCAATGTCAAAAAAGGTCTCTCCATCGACCATTGGAAGCTCTTCTTGCCAAATATACTCCATTTCTGTACCATCTGTGATGGTAACGTTGCCAGCAGTGAATGTAACACATGCTCCAGCAGTATTTGTCTGTCCAGTTGGTTGAGTTCCTATGTTAATAGTAGCCCAAGACCCTCTATCTGACCTAAATCTCCATTCTACACTCCAATCTGATGGAACACAAGGAGTTAAATTCAGATTTACTACACCACTATGAAGAGAAGGGTGAGTTAGTTCAAATGTTTTGTTATATAAGTCAATTGATCGAACAAGAGTGCCTTCTGGAGCAACAATGCCACCTGTGCGCCCTGATGGTGTAGAAATAAAATCAATACGCATTCCAGGCTCAATTGAGTACTCTAAATCCTTAACTTCTAATACTTGCAGGTTTTCTTCACTCTGTCTACCCAAGAGAGTCACCTCGGTGCTCCCTTTTACCATTTTTGCAGTCACATAAAGGGGTACTGCACCCTCTTTTGCCTTAGAAGAGTGAAATCTACACCTAATCCAGTAATCTTTGAATCCTTGGAGGTAATCTTCAGCAAAAAAGTCTACTTTTGTCTTAAAATCGGGATTTATAACGGTTCTAAAGGCTACATCACCAAAATCTTGATGATCTGAGACTTCCCAAGAACTTGCTATATGGGTAACTTCGTCATCACCGAACCCAACAGGAGTAAATTTGTCCTTTACATCGAATTTATAGCTGGTTTTTATCGGCATTATACTGTTTTTTCGTCAAATTCTAGTCCAAATTCAGTTGCTGGCTTGATTGTAGGTGGTTCTCCACCACAAAACACGTTTGGAGACCCTGCTGCAACAGAAGTACACCCAGTAATAGCATCTCCTACTCTACCAGCACCTTTTCCCTTACCTTGGGTAACTCTAAGTAATAAATCTTCGAAAAAATCAGGAACCCATTTTTTAGGATTGCCTCCCCTTATCAATGCACTATGACTCATACCACTATCTAAAAATACTGTCGTTGACCCTGTAGTAATAGGTGCTGAATGAGGTAAACATATAGGTGGTGCTGGAAATAAATGAGTCGTATTCTTATCTCCCTGTCTACTCCAAGGTATATTATTGACAAACACAGTAGGAGAACCCTCTGCTCTGGTCATTCCAGAACAATGAGCTACGTCTGCATCTCCTATTCTAGTTGCTGCTGGTGTGCTCATGATGGTCCTGTCCAAGGAGTATACTGTTCCTCTTCATATTTAGCGTCCATTTCCTCTTGTGTACGCCCTCTAAGAACCAAATGTCTAAGGATTTCAGAAGATCCGTCAGTATTAGGTAATAACCGATGAGTTAGTGTTTGAAACTCTGTTTCTGGGTTTCCACCTATCATAAGGTTGATCTTTAGTTTATAAGTCAAATCAACCCATTCTGTAGGGTCTGGACGGAATTCAATGATATGATCATACTTTTCAGGAACCTGATCCATAAAGTTTTGCTGCGGTGGTTGAGCA
>VTLG01012710.1_pt1 | contig 73200 bp, 100 predicted proteins | sample 4694571 | NCBI WGS metagenome assembly VTLG01 (sample SAMN12604809, study PRJNA352737) | marine metagenome | biome: ENVO:00000447; feature: ENVO:00000209|ENVO:00000569|ENVO:01000036; material: ENVO:00002151; isolation source: viral sequences binned using virsorter ...
AATAGTATTCATGTTCATATTCGTGTTCTATTTCGAAAATCCAAACAATGCAAATTAGTATCACAGAAAAAGCAGCAATTGCAGTCAAAGAATCTATATCTGATAATGAATCTTTTCGACTTCGTGTTGGTGCAAACAAAGGAGGATGTTCTGGATGGAGATGGGAACTGCAAACAGAGTCACCAGAGTATCAGAATCAAGAAACTGATTTAGTTTTTAAAAGTAATGGAATAGAAATAATTGTGAACAAAGAAATGTTGTATAATGTGATTGGTGAAACAATCATAGAATACAAATCAGATAATATTGTAGAGCAGGGATTTGTTTTTATGCGAAGCAATGGTCAGCAATGTGGATGTGGCGAATCATTTACTCCAGTTGGATACTCCCCCCAAAATCTATAGACTACCTCCTATTATGAACATCTTCACAGTTCTCTTTACGAGTGCAGGAGCAGTACCATCATATTCAGCAAATACAGGATATTCACCAGAATGGGTTGATCGACTTGTTGCAGGAATCGAAAGAAATAGTATACAAAGAAATAATTTCTTTTGTCTTGTGGATCGAGATGATTATTCTTTTCGTGAGAATGTAAAACCAATTTTATTAAAACATAAGATTGAGGGTTGGAGTCCGATGATGGAATGTTTTCGACCAGAGATCTGTGATGGAACCAGAATGGTGCTTGGATTGGATACAATTATTACAGGAAGTATTGAGCACATTCTAGAATGGGATGGTGAGTGTGGATTACTTGATGATCCTTTTGCAAAAGATAAGTTATGTAATGGAATCGGAATATACAAACAGAATACCATAAATAGATTTTGGCATCTCTGGAAAAATAGAGAACGATTATTTACAAATAATGAACTGTATTATAATGGAGCAATTAGTGAAATGGCATTCCTTCGAATTGTTGCATCTGATTCGCATAGACTAAATAGAATATTCCCTAATGAAATTTGTAGTTACAAAGCACATTGGAGAGTCAACACGAAGCAGAGGCAAGATGCACGAATTGTGTACTTTCATGGGAATCCAAAACCACCAAATATAGAACAAGAATTATTGGAGCATTGGAGTGTATGATTGATATACATCAGACTGCAATTCTTGAAGGTGATATAATATTTGAGGGAGATAATATTACAATTGGTCCCTATTCTGTAATACAAGGATTGCATGGATCTTCTGTCACCTTCGGTGAAGGAGTCGAGATTGGTGCAGGATCAAAAATTGGAATGCATGCAGAGCATCGTAAACTTCGAAGTGATTATGGAGTATACATAGATGCAAATTGTGTAATCAGAGAAAATGTAGTAATCCATAGTGGACTGTATCGTGATACAATCATTGGATCAGATTGTTACATTATGAGTGACTGTTACATTGCACATGACAACATTGTAGAGAGTGGTGTAACATTGTCAAGTGGATGTAGACTTGCAGGGCATTCTTATCTCATGATTAAATGTAATCTTGGAATGGGATGTCTTGTACATCAGTATGGAGTAATCGGAAGTTATTCAATGTTAGGAATGGGGAGTATTGTAATTAAAAGTAGCAGAGTTGAACCTGGAATGAAATATGCTGGTGCACCTGTTCGGTTTCTTTCACGCAATAGTCATGCTCTAGAGAATTATACTATAAGTGCAGAAAAATTGGCAACCGAGTCTGAACGATTTTATGCATTGTTTTCATAGAATATTTCTATGCATATTTTGTTGGTTCTTTCTTTGTTCATTTGAATCGCATAGCATTCAAAAAATATTAGACTATAGTCATTCCGGATTTTTTCAGAATCATGTTTTACAATGTATAAGAATTGCCAATCAAAAAGGATATCTTTATCACATAAAGAAAACATTATATTATTCTGGATTACCTGAAAGACTTGCATATCTTCCTGTGATCGAAAGTTGTTATGATGAAAATGCTGTATCCAATCGTGGTGCGGTTGGAATGTGGCAGATTAATAAGATTACTGCAGTGCATTTAAATATGGATATGCAGGAGAGATATGATTGGAAGAAAAGCACATCTGCAATTACAGATTATTTTCATTTTCTAATTGCAAGATTACCAAACTGGCCTTTAATACTTGCTGCATATAATGTTGGACCAACCTACGTTCGTGATGAGATTGATCATAATAATACCATTATATTTGAACATCTTAGATTGCCGAACGAAACTAAAAAATATGTATATCAATATTATGCGATGATAAATATAATAAATAGAAAAAGAATATCTCAATAGGTTTATTTACAATCTATGCATAGTTTTAAAGAATATGTAAATTTACAAGAAAGGGTTCAGTGGACTCGCAGTCTTTTTGATCATCTATTCACATTACCTTATAGTGAAATTAATGATTTCTTTTTGAAGAAAGCAGTCTTTGCAGCATTGAAAGGTGATAATCCAGATGCAGATAAACTTTATTATCTGATTCCAGATGATGATCGTCGATATCAGCTTCCCTTAGTTCCCGCCATGATAGAGCGTGTAGTAGGTTCAGTTGTAACATATGGAATACATGCAAGCAGTGCAGAGAATCTTGAGAAGTTGATGCAGATACAAGGTAAAAAAGGCAAACAAATCTCTGCATATACTACAGACGAAGAAGGAAGATTGTCATCTGGTGTGCATGCAGGTGGAGGAGTCTATTCGGTAATTAAAGGAAATGTCTATGCAGGAGGAAGCACGGACATTATGAGCATCGTGGACAAACAGGGAAGAAGATTAGTAGATCTTGGACCAAAGAGTGAACTTGCATACGCATATGACTATGAAGATTTGATAAGAAGTTCTGAATACAAAAAAATGTTCGCAGACTTATTAGCATTCAGAAAGTCTATAACTAATAAACTTGTTTTACTAGGAAAAAAAAGTATTGGCGATGAAAAAAAATATGTCGAACGTGCAATAGACACTTCTTCTCCTTTAGTAAAATCAAATATTAAAAGAGATTATATTAAAAAGTATATTGACGGCACAGAAAAGATTTTAATGAAACACAAGGATGTGTTTGCAAAGATGTATATTAATTGGGCAAGGCAACAGAGTAAGAGTTGGAATTCTGTAGCAGATTCATATGATGAATTAGTAATGGGTAATTTCCAGATTGTAAAAGTATTTGTTAATGAAGATTATAAAGATCAATTTATAGAATGGTTTGCTAAGATTCCTGATGATGCTAGATTTGAAGATGATTTTGTAGAACCAAAATGGGAAGACGTTAAGAAAAAGGTAGGATTTAAATTTCCTGTAGAATTTATTTCTGATGATGAATCATTTCAATTGTTACCAAAATTTATTAAAACATTAAATGCCTAATCTTGAATTAGAATTATATCGTAATGTAGAGTTATGTGATGTAGTTACAAATGATTTTATAATTGCACAGAATCTTTATGCTGCACTTTGTAATATGAAATGGAAGAAAGATAATAAAACATGTTCATTTTCATGGAGGAGTGCTGGTGATGTTGTTGCTACTATGAAAAGTGATCCATGTTCTGATTATTTAGATTTTTATGGTTCATCTTTTCTCTTTGAAAATCAAGAGGGATTAGTTGAAGAAGGTACAGTTACAATAGAGATAGAAAAATATCTTAATAATATGGGATGGGAAAAAGAGTCATACAAATAAACTAAAGGTAGATATGAAAAAGATTATTACAATATTAATAACAATTGTGCTTTTAATAGCATGCACAGCAACACTTGATGATGCTGATACAAATGGAGATGGTATAGTTACACCAAAAGAACAAAAAGATGCAGGTATTAGTATTAATGTTAACAATAATAACAATATAATAATACTTGATGATCGTAAAGCATTAGATAATATTTCTATTTTTAATTCAAATAGTTCACTATCTTCTTCTGCTTCAGAAGCAGAAGCAACAGCAACTGCAATAGACAACAAGACAGATAATAAAACAGACAATAGAACAGTTATTCTGAGTGTTTAAACTATGTCAGGAATAATTAAAATAAATGAACTGCAAGTATCTAATACAACTGTAATAGATAGTAACAAAAAATTATCTAATGTTGATATTGTTCCGAATTCTAGTTTTATGTTCCGCAACAAGATTATCAATGGAGATATGCGGATTGACCAGAGAAATGCTGGGAGTGCAATATCAACTCACTCCAATTTTGTAGTTGACAGGTTTAATTGCGCTTTACAAGGAGGTTCTGCAAGCGGGATCACAGTTCAACAATCATCAGATGTCCCGTCAAGTTCAACTTTTAAGAATAGTATTGTATATACAACGGGTACTGGTGGTTCTGTTGGATCAACTGGCACATATGGAGTTCAGCAAAGAATAGAAGGTTACAACTTTTCTGATTTTTTATATGGTTCTTCTAATGTAAAAACATTTACATTATCTTTTTGGGTTAAAAGTTCAGTTACTGGGAATTATGGTATCGGACTAAGAAATTCAGCCAAAGATCGAAGTTATATTGCTACTTATGAAATACGTCTTCCCAATACTTGGGAGTATAAAACAATTACTGTATCTGGTGATACAAGTGGAACTTGGCTTTCCGATACTGGGATAGGACTAGATATATTTTTCTCACTTGGGGTTGGAACAAATTATCAAACAACAGCAAATAGTTGGCAAAGTGGAAATCTTTTTGGATTAACAGATGGTGCAAAACCAGTAGAAACAACAGGTTCAACATTCTACATCACCGGAGTCCAGCTTGAGATTGGCACTGTCGCTACACCGTTTGAGCATCGACCAATAGGTGTAGAAAAAAGTTTATGTTATCGCTATTATTACCGAATGACAGCAAATCCCGTTTCCGTTACCGTAGGTGGCACTACTACTACAAATGCTGCCTATATAGGTTTTGCAGTAGGTCGTGCTTATTCAACTACTGCAGGAACAGCAATAATTTTTCTTCCCGAACCATTACGAACAAGTCCACCAGTATTTAATTATTCACCAATTAGTGGTAGCAACTGGGATTATGGTATTAGTGCAATGTCACTTGTAAATAGGCAACTAGTAGACACAAGAACGATAGCAATATACGCATCCATTACAGTAGCACAATCACAATCGTCTTGGTTATTGTCTACTGGTAATATTGGTAATGGTTCATCTTCTACAGATAGTGTTTTTATGGACTTTTCAGCGGAGTTATAATATGTATAAAAAGTTACCAAAAATGGAAATGCCGAATGGTGAATTTATTGAGCAAAGTAGTGTTAGGAGATTACAAGATGGTGCTATAGTTCCTTTTAATGAAGAATTACCAGATTATCATGATTACCTTGCGTGGCTAGCAGAAGGCAATGAACCAGAACCAGCGGATGGAGAAGAAGAATGAGTAATGCGAGAAATATAGCAGATCGTGGTCATAAAATTTTAGCATATGGTGAGATTTCCGGTGGGAATTCTGGCACTGCATCGAATCTTTATAATATTTCAAGTGTAACTCAGAATCCTAGTAGTGCCGGTAGTGGAGTATATCAGTGGAATTTTGCAACCACATTAACAAGTCCCGCAAATTATCACGTTTTTGTGCAAATGAATACGCAAGATGGAGGTGAGTATTTTATTAGATGTACTGATAGAGCAACCTCAAATTTTACAATCAAACTTTTGTACGAGGGTGCACATGTAGGTGTTTTTTCTTATGCACATTCTTGTTTAGTAATTGGCAAATCAGATTAACAGATGAGGAGGAAGAATGAGTAGAGCAGATGATATAGCAGATGCAGGACATCAGTTAGTTGCATGGATAAAATTTAATGGAACTGCTTCAATTCCAGATACTGGGACGAATACAACTGGAATATTAGCAAGTTTTAATGTTAGTTCTTTAATAGAACCCTCACTAGGACGATATGATGTTACAATGACAAATTCACTTACAGATCATTATATGTGTGTTGTAGCGAATGCTTCTGCGGGAGGGGGAAATACTGCTGCATCTACTTGGATTAATAATTCAAGTAATCAAACTTTTTCTGTATATACATGGACAGGTGACTCAGGGAACCTGAGTGGAGCGTATACTCAAATAAGTGCCGTTGCTTACCGATAATAAAAAATAGCTTGACTTTTCAATTTTGTTATGGTATAATTAATGTGTATTTCTTTTTTAAGATAATTTTGAATAGGAGATCCTATGATCCTGAAAGATATTCCTAGAAATGCGTCATTCCTCACCGAGTACGAAGCAAACCAAATTAAACCCAAAATAGGGGTTCCCGCACAAATAGTAGAAATTGAAGATTTGCAATCTGAAAGAGATAGATTTGTAATTCAATATGGTAAAATAGAGAAAAAAGAATTTATTGCTATTGGATTTGTTATATAATTTTATCAGAGAGTAGTCATGAGAAAGTTTTCAAAAACTCAGTTAGAAAATCTGAGACGTGAACACAAATCTTACAATAAAGAAATGAGACAAATAAACTGTCACTTTCTTCAAAAGTCATTTGATGAATTTATTTCATACCGATTCGGTAAATCAACTCGATCCAAATCCAGAGTAATTCCTCAGGAACAACCAGTGTATCAACGTGTAACCAAAGAGGTTCCTAGTATGAATTCTCTCGGTAAACATTATTCAAATACCAAAAAAGTTGAGAGTAAAGTTTATACTGGTGATCTTATTCAAGGAATTGGAGTAATGCACAAATCTAATGCTGTTCCTGTTATAAATAATGATGTTGCTAAAGATCTTGCATCAATGCGACGTTAATTATTCGTTCGTAAAGGAGAAATGTTCTTATGGAAACAGCAGACATGATCAAACAGTTAGTAGACGTAGGTGGCACAATTACTGCTTTGGTTGCATGTTTTTGGTATATAAAATATTTGAGTGAAAGGCATGAGATTGAAAGGAAATTATGGATGGATAAAGACTCTGAATCTGATAGAGCATTGAGAGAATTACTCATGGATTCGAATAAAATCCTTGGTGATATGAAGAATGTTTTTAATGAGCACACAATTTTACTACAACAACTTTTAGATAGAAAGATTGAAAAGATTTCAAAGGTTTAATGGACAAATCTAAAATTATAGTTGCTTTGGATAATTTTTCAGTGCCAATGGCAAGAGAAATTATTGCGAAATATAATAATGAAGTGTATGGATTTAAGATGAACCATACACTGTATCCATATATGGGAAAGGAATATAATAATATATTTTGTGATTATAAATTGTTCGATATACCAAATACTATGTGTTCTGTTATTGAAAGTGTTATTGATTCTGGTGCTGAAATGATAACAGTTCATATGAGTAATAATTTAGATTCAATTGAAGCAATATCGCAATATGCCGACAAAATAAAATTACTTGGTGTTACATTTTTAACTAGTTGGTCACAATATGATACACATTCTGTTTTTGAAAAAAGTATACACAATCTTTATAACAGATCTAGTTGGATAATGAAAAAGTATAATTTTTGGGGAATGATATGTTCACCCAAAGATTTAATATTGCTAGAAAAAGATGTGCCTGATTCTCATGGTTTAAAAAAGATTTGTCCAGGAATAAGGCATGATGTATATAATAAACAGGATCAAGTTAGAGTTTCTACACCAGAGTATGCAATTGAACATGGTGCAGATTATTTAGTTATGGGTCGTAGTTTTTTTCAATAAGGAGTTTATATAACTAATAAATAGTTGTTCATATATTGGAGTATTTATGGACAACTATTCATATTTTATGGGTCGAGATGGGTTTATCTGGTGGATTGGTGTTGTCGAAGATCGAGATGATCCTGATTTAATTGGTCGTGTAAGAGTTAGATGTCTTGGTTATCATACTGATGATTTTCAAGATATAGCGACTGATGATTTACCATGGGCCCATGTAATCATGCCTCCTACTGCTCCTTATGGAGCAATGCACAATTTGACAACTGGAATGTGGGTCATGGGTTTTTGGAGAGATCCTCAATCTATGCAAGAACCAGTTGTAATTGGTGTCCTGCCAGGCTATCCTTCCGATGGTCCAAATCCAGCAAAAGGATTTTCGGATCCTAATTCCACTAGCGCACCTGCTTCTCAGCATAGTAAATATAAAAATAAACCTGATTATGGACCATATCCTATTCGTGTAGGTGAGCAAGATACTTCAAGACTTGCGAGAGGTCGAACAACTCAACATTCTGAAATAGCAGAAAGAGACTCTTCGGCAACTCTTGGTGTTTCTACTGCTTTGGGCGAGGGAATTGTAAAATCAGGAACTGCAGATTTTACAGGAACTTATAAAGACTCTGTAAATACATCAGTAAGTTCAACATCATGGAATGAACCTAAAACAACAGATGTATCTTTACGAGGGAAAGATGCAACTGGAAAAAATCCAGAAACACTTTTAGATCGCACACCTACTTATAAAAGAAGACAAACTGAGTATCCTTATAATAAAGTGTACGAGTCAGAGTCCGGACATATTGTTGAAATTGATGATACTCCATATGCTGAAAGAATTTATCAGAAGCATAGATCAGGAACTTTTCAAGAGTTAGATGCTGATGGTAATTCTGTTACTAGAGTTATAGGTAATAATTACACAATAGTAGCAGGAACAGATTTTGTAAATATAAAAGGCGATGTAAATCTAACCATTGATTCTAACTGTAAAACATATATTAAAGGTGATTGGGATTTACAGATAGATGGTAATAAGAAGGAAGTGATTAAAGGGACATTAAAGCAAGAAGTTACTGGTGCTGTATCAGAAACATATAAAGCAACAAAATCTGAATCAGTTACTGGTGCTGTATCAGAAACATATAGTGCTAATCAAACTACTAATGTTACAGGAACTAGAAAACTTCAAGCAGGTCCAGAGATTGATATGGACGCATCAATGATTAATCTAAACTAAAGGAGTTATTTATGTGTAATAACAAAAAATGTAAATGTGTAGATTGTAAATGCGTAGATTGTAAGTGTTCATAACATGCCGGCAGTCGCAAGAAAGTCAGGCACAGATTCTGTTAATACAGTTCACGTTTCAATAGGTGATCTAGATACCGAAGATGATTGTATATGTGATGCTGCACCTGCCATAATAGGAACTGATGCTGGTTCTGGGAATGTATTCGCAAATGGAATAGGAGTCGTAAGATTAGGTGATGCAGTTCAGGTTCATACAACTCCATGTAATTGTGCACCACATGCTCCAGGATTGGCAGGTGGAAGTGGTTCTGTTTTTGCTAATGGAAAAAATATTGGCAGATCTGGAGACACATATGGTTGTGGAGCATTAATTTTGTCAGGTTCTGGAAATGTATTTGCTGGAGGATAAACATGCTTAAATATAAAAGAAGAATTAGAAGAAAAGATAATAGAACTCAATATATAGTAGTTTTTCAAGATGTATCCAATTCAAATAGATATGGTGGTTTATTACGTGCAGTTTCTTATGAAAATGCAGAGTTTATGGCAAGTTGTATTAGTGGTATTATCATTGGTGAAATTGATAAAGAATCAGGAGAAGAGTTCTATTATGATGATAAGATTGAAGAGTTGAATAAACATACATTATACGATACATGGTTGTATTGATATAAATAAATGTAGGAGAATTATATATGTCATCAAATCCCTACATTGATTCACAAGCAACTAATCTTTCTGATAGAAGTGCAAAGGTATATAAAGATTTAAATTTAAATTTTCTTGCACATCCTATAAAAAAAGATGTGCAAAGATTATATGATATTGAATCAGTAAAAAGAAGTGTTCGTAATCTTATCAATTTAGATAGATTCGATAAACCATTTCATCCAGAAATATTTGGAGGTGTAAGGGAATTATTATTTGATTCAGTGAGTCCTTTTGTAGTTGATATGATAGAGACTAGAATTACTAATGTAATCAAAACATATGAAAAAAGAGTTGATTTGCAGTCTGTAACAGTGGTCGATAATTCAGATAATAATGAATATAAAATTACAATAGAATTTTTTGTTTTAAATACACCCACTGAATTGGTGACGGTAGAAACAATAATGCAGAGATCAAGATAAATGTCAGTTAATCCTAGAAGATTTCATGTTACAGAATTAGATTTTGACGATATTAAAACTAATTTAAAAACATTCTTAAATAATCAAACAGAATTTACTGATTATGATTTTGAGGGTTCTGGTATGAATATTTTGATGGATGTTTTAGCATATAATACTCATTATCTTGCTTATAATGTAAACATGGCAATGAATGAAGCATTCTTAGATAGTGCTCTTTTACGATCCTCAGTAGTTTCGCATGCAAAGACATTAGGTTATACTCCAAAATCCGCTACTGCTCCTGTTGCATATGTTAATATAACATTAAATGATAACACACTTACTTCAGCAACACTCAATAAAGGAAAGATATTTAAAACATCAGTTGACTCTGTAAATTATACCTTTGTAACTAATTCAGATTATACTGTTACTAGACAAAATGGTATATTATCATTTTTAAATATTCCGATATATGAGGGCACATTAATTACTACTAAATACACTGTTGACATACAAAATATAGATCAAAAGTTTTTATTAGTTTCTGATGGTGCTGATATTAATACTTTAAAAGTATCTGTTCAAACATCTTCAACAGATACTACTCAAGTTGTTTATATGTTAGCAACTGATATATCACAAGTAACTGCAAGTTCTCCTTCATATTTTTTACAAGAAGTTGAGGACGGTAAATTTGAAGTATATTTTGGAGATGGAGTGGTAGGACAAGGGTTATCTGATGGAAATATAGTTATATTGGAATATATTGTAACTAATAAAACACTCGCAAATAATGCGAATATATTCTCCCCTCCTGGAGATATTAATGGCATTACTAATATAACAGTCGCAACAGTATCAAATTCAAATGGTGGTGCGGAACCAGAAACAATTGAATCTATAAGATATAATGCACCATTAGATTATTCTTCGCAAGGAAGAGCAGTAACTGCAAATGACTATAAAACAATTATTCCTAGCATATATACAGATACTAGAGCAGTTCAAGTTTGGGGAGGAGAGGATAATGATCCTCCCCAATATGGTCAAGTATTTGTTTCTATTAAAACACAAAGTGGGATTGATTTGACACAATCCCAAAAAACAACAATTGTAAGTTTATTAAAAAATTATAATATAGCATCAATAAGACCCACTATTATAGACCCTGAAACAATTTTTATTGAGTTAAAAATAGATTTTAAATATAATTCAAAAGTTACTACTAAGTCTCAATCTGATTTAGAAACATTAATAAGAGCAACTGTAAGCAATTATAATTCATCGGATTTGAAAAAATTTGATAGTGTATTTAGATTTTCTAAACTATCTAGATTAATTGATAATACTGATTCTTCTATTTTATCAAATGTCAGTAGTATTAAAATGACCAAAAAAATTAAACCTAATTTAGATGGAACAACAGAACAATTTATTGTTAATTTTTCTAATAAAATATATAACCCACACTCAGGACATACTTCTGTAACAAATTCTACTGGATTTAAAATATCTGGAAATACTAATACATTATTTTTAGATGATGATGGTGCAGGAAAATTGAGACTTTTTTATTATGTTTCAGGAACAACAAAAACATATTTAAATTCTGATGTTGGAACAATAGATTATATTGCAGGTAAAATAACATTAAATTCATTAAATATTACTGCCACTTCTAATACAGATGGCACAGTATCAATTACTACTTCTCCGAATTCATTAGATATTGTTCCTGTTAGAAATCAATTGCTTGAAATTGATTTGTCAAAAACTAATATAATAGGAGAACTAGATACAATAGCATCTGGTGGTTCCACTGCAGGAACAGGATATACTACGGCAACATTCTACTCATGATAAATTATTCAACTACAATAGATAATAAAATATCATCACAAATAAATTCTCAATTTCCTGAATTTATACAAAGTCAACATTCAACCTTTATTCAATTTTTAAAATTTTATTATCAATTTTTAGAGTCCGCAGAATTAATCCTATTAGGCAGTAACGATTATATTATTGAAGAAACGCAGACAACTAATTATATACTTTTTTCAGATGGAAATAAAATAGTAGATGAAAGTTCAGTAGGTAAATTTACTATTGGTGAAATAATTATTGGTCAGAACTCAAAAGCAAAAGCAAAAGTTTTAGTTGATGATTTTGATAATAATAATAGATTGTTTATAACATCACAACAATTGTTTGAAATAGGCGAAGTAGTTAAAGGTCAGACATCTGGAGCATATGCCACCATAAGTAATTACCGTGGCAATCCAGTCCAAAATATCCAACAATTTCTAGAGTATGCAGATGTTGATTATACGTTGTACTCCTTTCTAGATAAATTTCGTGATGCATTTATGGAGACCATACCTAGCACTCTTGCCAATAATTTATCAAAACGTAATTTAATTAAAAATATTAAAGAGTTATATAATTCTAAAGGAACTCAAAACGGACATAAATTATTTTTTAGAATATTATTAAATGAAGAGGCAGAAATATTATATCCTAGAGATAATATTATTCGTGCTTCTGATGGTGTTTGGTCTACTGATAAAATAATGAGAGTTATTGAAAATGGCACATCGAATTTTAATAATTTGATAGGACAAAGAATCTATACTAAAGATTCAACAGATACAATTGTATCTTCTGCTATTGTTGCAACTGTTGTTAAATTTAGAGAGGGTGCATCATTAATTGCTGAATTGAACTTAGATGAAAATTCTATTAATGGATCTTTTAGTTCAGGTGAAATTATTTATGGTGTTGATAGTGAACTAGATTTAGAAATAAGTGCTACAATCAAAAGCATAGTTACTAATTCAACATTAAACTCATCTGGATTTTATTACACTGCAGGAGATCCAGTAAATGTAGAAATTTTAGGTAGTCAGACTGCTGCAGCAAGAGTTGATACTATAGGAAGCGGAACAATTGATGAGATATTAATTGATAATGGTGGAAGTGGTTATACATTATCAGATCAGTTAGTATTTAATAATACAGGTACGGAAGGTTTAGGAACTACTGCAAAAATTACTGTAGTTGGAGGTTCATTTTTATTAGAAGATTCTACTAGTCCAGATCATTTAGTTTCTGAACAGGAAGAATTTATAATAACTGAAGATAATTTCTTTATTCAATTTGAAAGATCGAATTCAGATAATGGATTCTTAGAACTAGAAGATGAAAATAGTATTATTATTGAAGAAGAAACATTTAATGATTTAAGTGTTCCATCAGAAATAGGTGAAATTAAAAAAATTAATATTATAAATGGCGGAAGTGGTTATATAAAATTACCAACAGTATCAGTTTCTTCTTCAACAGGTTCTAATGCTGATGTTTATGCTGTTTCTAGAAAAAGTCCAGGAGTAGGTAATGCACAAGGAATTAGTATTACTAATTTTGGATTAGATTATAATACAGTTCCAAAATTTACATTAAATAGAAATATCATTCTAAAAAATATTTCAGGCAGTTTTTCTGCTGGTGATAGATTAAGCAGTCATAATGCAACAGTGGTAGATTATACATCTAGCACTAATCTTTTAGAATTAAAGACTGAAGCATTGTTTTCAGAAGGCGATCAAATAGTTGCAGTTACTGGTTCCAGTGCAACAGTTCATTTTTCTTCACCTGCAATTGCAGTATCTCAAATCGGAACAATAGGATCTACTGTTGGTAATTTTGTCAATGAACGTGGAAAAATATCTAATAATGTAATGCGAATACAAGATAGTAAATATTATCAAGATTATTCATATGTAGTTAGAATAGGGCAATCTATTAATGAGTGGAGAGAAAGTTTAAAACAATCTGTTCACCCATCAGGATGGAATGTATTTGGTGAAGTTTCTATTTCTACATTACTCAAGACTAAAATAACTGTTCCAACAACTTATGGCGCTGGAACATCACAACCATTAGAATTAATAAGTTCTGAATTACAAAATGTATTTACATCTGTATTTGGTAGAAGATTAGGATTTGCTCATAATACTAATTTGTCAACAAACCCAAATAAAGGATTTGAATTATCTAGTGAATTAATTAGTGGTGAAAGAGATGTAACATTACGTAATCAAACAGTAGTTTCTTTGAGTGTTAGTAGAGGATCTCATTTTAAGGGATCAATGCTTGCAAATTTACCCAAATATGCATTCGCAGTTCCACCAATATTATCGACTGGTATTGCTTCAAATAATCCTAATATAGGTGGTAGAATTGTAACTACATCATCAAATATAACCAGAGATTTATATAGTATTGAACAATTTGGGCATTATACAATTAAATCTGTATCTGATTATTCTTTTCTAAGATTAGAAGAAGGGTTAGGTGGAAATGGTGATAAAATTATCTTAGAAGATAACAGTGGATTTTTACAAGATGAAAAAATAGTGATTCCAGATACTGCATTTAAAACAAGAATAAACGTACCACCTCCATCTGAAATTATAACAAGTTGATAAATAATAGAAACCAGTAAAAGGTATAATAAAAATGACAGCAATTATTACAGAAAAATTTAGACAACACAATGCTAATCAGTTTTTCGAATCATTTTCTGAAACAGCAGCATCCAAATATTTTTTATTTGTAGGAAAGAGCACACCTTTTACATCAGCAACTTCTGGTGGAGATGATAATACACCGCCAGTTCCTATTGATGGTGTATCCAATGAATTTTATAATTGGGATTCAATGCTAGCAGCAAAACAAATAACATCTTCAGATATTTCATATGTTATTCCCAGAAGAAATTGGGCAAATAGTACAACATATGATATGTATGAACATAATATTAGTTCAACTAATGCTACAACTTCTGGTTCTGCTACGTTATGGGAATCCTCCTTTTATTTTATTACTACTGAATTAAAGGTATACAAAGTTCTTGATAATAATGGTGGAACTGCATACAATGGTTCGGAACCAACATCGACTTCTGTAGTGCCATTTGGTTTAGGTGGATATATTTTACAATATATGTTTACAGTATCAGGTTCAAGAGCAGAAAAGTTTTTAACGAATGATTTTATTCCAGTTGAAACTGATTCAACTGTATCTGCTGCAGCAGTTGATGGATCTATAGATGCATTAAAAATTACTCCAGGATCAAATTATACAGCAGGAACATATTATGCTGCTATTAAAGGTGACGGAACTGGTGGAGTAGTTAAAATAATTGCAGATGGTGGTATTGCGGCATTTGGATCTGCAGCAACTAATACTCAAATTTTCTCTGCAGGAACAGGTTATACTCATGGTACAGTAGATTTATCTGCTGTATTTACAGATTCAGCATTAACTACAACAACAAGTATAGGTGGTAGTAATGATGCTGTTATACAACCAATTATTAGTCCTAAAGGTGGGCATGGATTTAATTCTGTAACAGAATTAGGTGCGCATTTTGTAATGATGGCAACAAAACTTGAACAAGCAGAGGGTGATGATATAACAGTTTATAATGATTTTCGTGAATTAGGAATTGTTGTTGATCCTTTTGTTTTCGGAACTACAACAGTATCAACTGTTTCAACTGCAAGACAAACATATGCAGTAGCATTTCCTTCTGCATCTCAAGATTTTTTAGTGGATGAAAAAATTACTCAGACAACTACTAATGCAGTGGGAAGAGTTGTTGAATGGGACGCAACTAGAAAGGTATTATATTATACTCAAGAAAGATTTCCTGAATATGGAATCCCATCATCAGGAAATTATGTTGCATTTAGTGGTGGCAATTTAATTACAGGTGCAACTTCTAATGCTACAGCAACTCCTTATTCTAGTGGTACACAATCAGTTCAATTAGCAGGCGGAACAACATTAACATTTAGTGCTGGTTATGCTAATCCTGAATTAGAACCAGATAGTGGAAATATAGTATATGCAGAGAGTAGAAGACCTATTACTCGAGCAGCGGATCAATCTGAAAATATTAAAATAATTGTGGAATTCTAACAACTATGGAAAAGACAAATTTAAATGTAAATCCTTATTATGATGATTTTTCTGAAAGTAAAAATTTTCATAAAATTTTATTTAGACCTGGATTTGCTGTTCAAGCAAGGGAACTTACTCAACTACAGTCAATTTTACAAAACCAAATTGAAAGACATGGAAAACATATTTTCAAAGAGGGAACAGTTGTAATTCCTGGAAGGTTAGGATATACTGATGAATATCATGCTGTTAAATTACAATCAACTTATCAGTCGACTGATATTTCAACATATCTTTCTTCATACATAGGTAAAGATATTGTTGGAACAACTTCTGGTGTTAAGGCAGAGGTTATAGATGCTGTTGCTGCTACTACATCAGATTCTATTACATTATTTGTAAAGTATTATCAAACAGGAACTGATAATACAACTTTTATTTTACAAGATAATGAAACAATTTCTGCAACAACAGTAATTAATGATTCATCTAATAATCAATTGTATGCTGCAAATACTCCATCAGCACAACTTCTTTCTAGCAGTGCAACAGCAGTAGGTTCTTCAGTATCCGTTGAAGAAGGAGTTTATTATGTTCGTGGTCATTTTGTTCAAGTACAAACACAAAGAATTATATTAGACAAATACACGAATACTCCATCTTATAGGATTGGGTTTACTATTAATGAAACACTTGAGACACCAGAAGAAGATCTAACATTATTAGATAATGCTCAAGGTAGTTCAAATCAAAATGCAAAAGGTGCGCATAGACTAAAAATTTCATTAACACTTTCTAAACTTGCTCTAGATTCAGTAAATGATGGTGATTTTGTTGAATTAATGAGAGTTAAAAAAGGTGTTGTTCAATCTAAAGTAAGAACAACTGAATACTCAGTTCTGGGTGAAACACTTGCTAGAAGAACATTCGATGAATCTGGTGATTATTATGTTAAGAAGTTTGATTTGTTATTAAAAGAAACTTTAGATGATGGACTAAATGATGGTGTCTATAGTTCAGGAACTACCACTGATAGTGGAAATACTGCAGCAGAATCATTTTTTACAATACAAGTTTCTCCAGGAAAGGCATATGTAAAAGGTTATGAGATTGAAACACTAGCACCAAGATTTATTGATGTTGAGAAACCTAGAACATTTAATACAGTTAGCGGATCATCAACTGCAGTTGAAGTTGGAAATTATGTTTTTGTTAATAATGTTTATGGAACACCAGAGATTAGTCCTAAAATATCAGGAGAAATACCTTCACCATACAAAGATGTTGAATTATACAATAAAGCAACAACCACTAGGGGTAGTGTTCCCTCTGGTGGAACCAAAATTGGTTATGCTAGAGTAAGGGGATTTGAACATCATGAAAGTAATACTGGTAGTGGTTCTCAATTTGTTTCAAATTCATCTACAACAAATTCATTATTTAAATTATATCTTTTTGACATTAGAATGGAGTCCGTTATTTCTTTATCTGGTACACCAACAGCAGGACAATTAGCAGAGGGTGATAAAGTAATAGGACAAATTACTGGTGCAACAGGATTTATTAAATTTGTTTCATCAAATGTTTTACATTTAACTGGAGTAAAAGGTGCATTTTCAGTAGGTGAAACATTATCTAGCACGGGATTTGTTGCAGGTTCTGGTGATGAAATTATAGAAGATAGTTCCAATAATAATCTTACTGTTGCATCATTTGTAACTCATGATTTTAATGCAGTAAAGCAAATTTATATGGAGGATACTGCTGGTAGTTCTAATGATCCAGATTTTACTGCAGATGTATTTCTAGATTCTAATTTAACATTATCTGGACTGGTTTCTATCACAGGTTCTCAGACTGCATTAAATGGTTCACAAACTAATTTTACTCAAGATTTAGCGGTTGGTGATGTTCTTTCTATTCCGTCAGGTTCTAATGGAGCACTACAGCAAGTAGTTGTTGCCAGTATTACTAGTGACACTTTGGCAACTATAACTGGAACAGTTTCAAATACTGTAACTACTGTACAAGCAGTTAGAAAAAGAGCAAAATTAAATGATCAGAACAAAAATATTTTATTAAGAAAATTACAGAAAAATAGAATTAAAACATTAAAAACTGAAACGAATAGTGGATTATCAGATAGTATAGTTACATTAAGAAAACAATTTACAGGAACTACCAATACCAGTGGTTCAGTAACATTTACCTTAGGAACAGGTGAATCATTTAACTCTGTAACAAACACAGATTTTGTTTTATCTGTTCAGTCAGCAGGTTCAGGTTCTGCAGTAATTGGTGATGTAATAAATTTAAATTCATCAACAATGACAGTGCAAAATAATAGTACATCTTTAGTTTTAACTGATACTACTCTTTTAGGAAGCACTGCCACAGTACATTTAATTGCTACTATTACTAAATCAAACATAAACGAAAAAACTAAAACAAGCAATAAATGTTATATGGTTTTGGTTGAAAATAGTGGAGAGGGTCAAAATGCAAAGTATGGAACATCTGCTCATCATAAAGATATTTCATTAGGAAAGGCAGATGTTTATAGATTAAGGGCAATATTCGAGTCAGATAGTGCATCATCTAATCCTGTCCCACCATCTTGGACTTACACTAGCGCATCAGGAGTATTTACAAAAGGTGAATTAGTTACTGGACAAACTTCGGGTGCAAAAGCAACAGTTATTAGAACAGATTCATCATCAGCGGTATTTAGTTTTATATCATTAAATAATTTATCATTTTCTGCTGGGGAAACAGTAAAAGGTGAGGAGAGTGGACATACAATCGTGTTGTCAACATTTACGCAAGGTTCTAAAGATGTTACTAACAAGTATTTATTTGATACAGGACAACGAGATAATTTTTATGATATTGCAAGAGTAATTAGAAAATCAACATCAACCGCTCCAGTTGGAAAACTACTAGTAGTTTGTGATTATTTTTCACATGGCGCTGGTGAATTATTTACAGTTGATTCATATTCTGGACAGATTGATTATAAAGAAATACCTTCTTATTCAGCAACAAGAGTAGATCCAGAGACCAGAGAACCAACAGGACTTTATGATCTAAGAGATGCAGTTGATTTTAGACCTAAAATATCAGATATATCTACAGGATCTTCTGTATCGATTTATGGAGAGAGTGCATTTCCTGTCAATAACTATTCCTTTAATTTTTCTGCTAGAAATTTTACTGATGCAGGTTCATCTGTAATTAACATTCCAAAAGATGGTTCAAATTTCTTTTATGATTTAGAATTTTATTTACCCAGATTTGATTCTTTATTCTTAAAAAATGATGGCACATTTATAGTATCATCTGGTGCACCATCAGAAAATCCAGCACAACCTAATTTTATTTCTGATGCAATGAAAATTGCTGATCTATCTGTAGATGCATATGTAATTTCAGTAGATGATATTAATTTCAATTTAATTGATAATCGAAGATATACCATGAGAGATATTGGTAATCTTGAAAAAAGAATATCCAATGTTGAATATTATACTTCATTAAATTTATTAGAACAAAACGCCAATGCATTTCAAATATTAGATACAAATGGTTTAGATAGATTTAAATCTGGATTTATAGTCGATAATTTTAGAGGACATGGAATAGGTGATCCAGTTCATCCTGATTATAGAAATTCTATAGACATGATGTTTAATGAATTGCGTCCGAAATATTATATGAAAAATGTTTCTTTAGATGAAGAGGTTACTACGGATGCAGAAAGAACTACAAGATCTTATCAAAAAACAGGTGAACTATTAACACTACCATATCAACATGTAGTTTCAGTTCAACAACCATATGCAACTAGAGTTGAAAATGTAAATCCTGTTTTATTTTTTACATGGGCAGGTGAGTGTAAGTTAAATCCATCAGAGGATGAATGGTTCGAAAATGAAAGATTACCTAATTTAATTATTAATCGTGAGGGAAATTTTGATACAGTCTTAGCGCAAAATGAAAATGCTATAGGAACAATTTGGAATGCATGGCAGACACAATGGACTGGAACCAGAGCAACAACAATATCTCAATTTGAGAGAGAAGAAATATTAGAAACAGGAATAACTGGTCGAGCAGGAATAGGGACAGGATTTAGAGCATCAGGTAGAAATACTGTTAGAACAGCAACTGCTAGAACAGGAACAGCAACAAGGACTGCAGTTACTACACAAGTTATTGAACAGGTTGATGTTCAAAGAGATGATAGAGTTTTATCTGTTTCTTTGATACCTTTTATTAGATCAAGAAATGTGGCGTTTGAAGCAAAAAGATTAAGACCTAATACTAAAGTTTATCCATTTTTTGACAAGACAAGGATCACTCAATATATAACACCAACAGGTGGATCACTTGGTGGTGATTTAATTACAGATGGCGCTGGACAAGTATCTGGTGTATTTGCTATTCCTGATCCAAACGTAAGAGGTAATCCCAGATTTAGAACTGGTGAAAGAATTTTCAGACTATCATCAAATTCTGATGATTCTAAAATTAATTTAGAAACAGAGGCACAAGCATCTTATACAGCATCTGGTACATTAACAGTAAGACAACTCTCAATAACATCTACTAGAAATGCTAGAGTGGTAAGAACTTCTCAAACTGTAAGACAAGAAATTAATCAAATTACAGAAATTGGTGCGATAACTTCGCAAAGTGAATTGATGGAGAGAGTCTTTTGGTCTGATCCATTGGCACAATCGTTTACAGTAGGTTCTACTGGTGGTGAATTTTTAACAAAAATTGATGTTTTCTTTCAAAATAAAGATAGTAGTATACCCGTTACTCTTGAAATTAGAGAGATGGAAAATGGTTATCCTACTGGAAAAATACTTCCATTTAGCACAGTAGTTTTAAACCCATCAAGTGTAAATGTTTCTGATGATGCAAGTTCTGCAACTACATTTACATTTGAGTCTCCTGTATATGTTGAGTTTGAAAAGGAATATTGTATAGTTTTACTTGCTGATTCAAGAGATTATCTTGTTTGGATATCAAGAATGGGTGAACAAGATATTTCTGGAAACAGAGTTGTATCTGATCAACCATATCTGGGTGTATTGTTTAAATCCCAAAACAACACAACATGGTCTGCATATGATTTTGAGGATTTAAAATTTACATTACATCGTGCTAATTTTGATACATCATCTACTGGATTAGTGACTTATAATAATGCTCAATTACCAGTTGAAACTTTAGATTCTGATCCTATAACAACATACAATGGACAGAGTTATATTAAAGTATCACATAAAAACCATCACATGTATAATGTGCTTAATAATGTTGTAATTGATGGAGTGTCTTCAGGGATTTCTACTGTATTATCTTCATCTATTCCATCAACTGGTGCGACTACCTTTACCATAAATTCAGCAAATAATTTTCCAGGATCAGGGACAGTTTTTGTAAAAATTGGTACTGAAATTTTTAGTGGAACATTATCATCAACAACATTTACAATAAGCACAAGAACAGGATCAACTGCTCATGCTTCTGGAGCAACAGTAGAATTGTATATGTTGAATAATATACCTTTAACAGAAATTAATAAAACACATACATCTGTGATGTCAGGTAAAATAGGTGTAGATTATTATTTCATTCAAACTACAGCATCAGGTAATCTTACTGATGTAGGAGGAGGTAGTTCAGTCACAGCATCTGAAAATGCACTATTTAATACGATGCAAACATTGATACCATTTTTGAATTACGCTGATACATCTATAACTGCAAAAGTTCAAACTACTTCTTCAACATCACCTGCAGGAACTGAAACTTCATTTAATTTTGAATCAGCATCAGTGGCAACTGTTGTACCATTAAATGACAATTTTGACTTTCCGACAGCAAGAATGGTGTGCTCACAGATTAATGAAAATAATGAATTGTCAGGCAATAAATCATTCAAGATTACATTTGAACTCAAAAGTAGTAGACCCAATTTATCACCTGTTTTAGATACTAATAGAAAAAGTTTTGTAGCAGTATCTAATAGATTGAATAATGTAACATCTTCATCAGATGTATTTCCTGCATCAGATTATGTATTTCCTACTGAATCTAGTGGTGATAATAATGAGGCAATATATATCACTAGACAAATACAATTAAAAACTCCAGGAAATGCTATAAAATTATTTTTTGATGCAGCAAGACCAAATACTACTAATATTGATGTAATGTTTCGCATTTTAAGATCTGACGATGCTAGTGATTTTGATGAATTAGGATTTGAATTTTTTAATACAAATGGTAGTCCTGATTCAACTGTTAATCCATCATCCACATTAGATGATTTCTTAGAATATGAATATACTGCGAATAATATTCCTGAGTTTATTTCTTTTGCAATAAAAATTAGAATGCGTGGAACAAATACAAGTGAAGTACCAAAAATTAAAAATCTAAGAGCAATTGCCTTAGCAACATAATAGGAAAAATATGTCTAATTATTTGCAAGTTGAAGGCCACAATGATTTGGTTCGTGATGTAAATTCAAAGGCAATTATAAATACTAATATGGCAGCATATGAAGCAGCAGTTAAAAGATCAAAATCAGCACAAAATCAAAAAGATGAATTGCGTGATGCTGTAAGAGATATAAATATATTGAAGAACGAGATGAAAGAAATAAGATCACTTCTAATAAAAATGGTAGAGAATACAAATGGCAACTCGTAACACTACACCAGCATTTACTTTTGAAGAGTGGAGAGTAGAATTTAACGAACTGGCAACAGATGTAGGTGATTTTGAATCTGGTATTACAGGTTCAGTTCCTGCATCAACACCAACTTACACAACAGTTAAAACTGCTATTCAAGGTTTAGTGACTGATGTTAATAATATTATGAATGGAACATATAATTTTAGTGGATCCACAACTACTATTACTCAAGATCTTCAAGTTAATAATAATGCTACTATTGATGGTAATTTAACTGTTAATGGTAATCTTACTTTAGGAAATCAAGACACAGATAGTATTACAATTGCTGCAGATCTAGCAAGTCATTTAATTCCTGATGCAGATAATACTTATGATATTGGTTCTGTTGCCAAATCATGGAAAGATTTACATTTAGATGGTGTTGCAACTATAGCAAATACAACTGGTTCTACATCTACTTCTACTGGTGCTTTAATTGTTTCTGGTGGTGCAGGTATAGGTGAAAATTTATATGTTGGTGGAAATGTAATATCTACTGGTCCAATGTTTGAAAATACTAATCAACCTGTTGCAAATGAGGGATTTGCAATTGCAGTTTCAATTGCTTTAAGTTAAAAAGGTACAAGAATGGCAAATAATTTTAAGAATGGTGGTACGACTGGTTTATCTACGAACTCATCCTCTCCTACCACTCTCTATACTGCTAATAATGGATCAGCAGTTAACTCAATTGTTATTGAACTTGATATAGCAAACACAGGAACAAGTGCAATAACAGCAACTGCTTTGCTTTATGATTCATCAGCGACTGCTTCATACCACATAGTTAAAGATGCACCGATCCCTTCTGGTTCAACTCTTAAAGTAATATCTGGACAGAAAGTTGTTCTAAATGGTGATGATCAAATCCGTGCATATGCATCTGCAAGCACTGCAGATGCAATAGTTTCCGTATTAGAGGATGTAGCATAAATGTCATATATTGGATTCCCATACAGTATAGATCAAATATACGGACAAACATTTCAGTACGAGTTATTAACAGGCGATGGATCTACTACTGCTTTTACATTTACTGGATTTTTTGTTAGCGCTGCTAGTGTCTTTGTTTTTATAAATGGTGTACAACAGAATCCAGTAAATGCTTATAATATAACACCTAATAATGTTTCAGGGTCGAATACATTAACATTTACTTCAGCACCATTCTCAGGTGATCAGATAGTTGTAAGGTATAAAATCTAATGGCAATTACTAAAGTTTTTGGATCAGTTTTAGCAGACGTTGAATTTTCTGGTGATTCATTAAAAATACCAGTCGGAACTACTTCTCAAAGACCTAGTTCTGCTGCAAATGGAATGATAAGGTATAATACAACTACCAATGAGTTTGAAATATATGCTAATGGTGCATGGAAAAGTAATACATTAGCGTCTGATGGTTCAATATCAGTTATTACAGGTAACACAGCAGATAGATCTAGTTCTCCTGTTGCAGGAATGTTTAGATTTAATACTGATGAATCAAATTTTGAAGGTTATGATGGAAATTTTTGGGGTCAAATTGGAGGAGCAGCTAAAGTTGAATTCTTTGATACATCAGGGGCAAGATCATTAATTGGTGTTGGTGCATTTTCATTCTATAATGAAAGTGGAACATATGTTCCTATTACAACAAGAAATGGTAATGTACCATTTATACTAGCAGATGGAACAGACACATATTTAAAGGTTAATTAAAAATGGCAATTACGAATGTAGAGGTTGTAAAACCAATTAAATCCGGAACTATTACCACTGCACTTGGTGAATTAACAAATGGAGAAACATTTACGTTAAAAGGTGATGGTTCTAGTGAATCAGGACAATTCACTTTAAATAATGCTGCAAATACATATGGTACAACTATTAAATCTGGTGCAGTTACATCAAATATTACCTTCACTCTTCCAGTAAATACAGGAAATAACAATCAAGTTTTAAAAACAGATGGTAATGGTGTGCTCTCTTTTGTAGATCACAATAGTAATGAAATGTCAGGTGATACTTCTCCTCAATTAGGCGGTCCACTTGATGTAAATGGTAATTCAATTGTTTCTACCTCTAATGGGAATATTTCATTTCTTCCAGATGGTTCTGGTAAAGTTTTATTAGATGGTGATGGGACAAATTCTGGCGCAGGAAGTGGCGGAATTATTATAGAAAATGGTTCTGTTGATATAAAAAATGCTGGAGCAGTTAGTAATGTAAAATTTTATTGTGAATCATCTAATGCTCATTATACTCAATTACAGAGTGCTCCTCATAGTTCATATAGTGGCAATGTTACAGTTACACTTCCAACTACAACAGGAACATTAATAACCACAGCAGAGGCACAAGCATTAATAACAGGAACAGAAACATTTACAGCAACGGGATCAATAACAGCAGGACAAGTTGTAGCATTAAGAACTGATGGAAATGTTGAAGTAGTCTCTGCTTCTAATGTTGCTAATTGGATTGGTGTTTCTACTCAAACAGTTACAAATGGAAATACACTTAAAGTCACAATTTTAGGTGGTATTAATACTAATCTAACAGGACTTACTATAGGTTCAGTTTATTATGTCCAAAATGATGCAACAATTTCTACATCCAGTGGTTCTTATAAAATAGGAAGAGCAATAGCAACAACCAAATTGTATATTACTGAAGGAAATGATTAATAGTAATGTCTATTGTTAAATCAGTAAAATCTGGAAATGTTGTTTTACATTTAAGCGAGTTTGTAGCCGGAGATAAATTCACTCTTAAAGGTGACAACTCTTCTTCTAATGCAGAATTTATTTTAAATACAAGCAACAACAGTTATAATACAAAATTAAAAACAGCAACAGTTACATCAGATATAAGTTTTGTATTGCCATCAAATGATGGTAATGATAATCAACTTTTTACAACCGATGGTAATGGTAATTTAACTTTTACAGACAATAGTTTTAATGTAGATCAAGATACATCACCAGTGTTATCTGCTAATTTAGATATAAATTCTAATAATTTTATTTCAATTAACAATGGAAATATTTCCATTGTTCCTAATGGATCCGGATCTATTTTGATGGATGGTGATGGAACAACAGGAACTGGAGGAGTCACTTTTGAAAATGGTTCTATTGATATTAAGAATACAGGAACAGTAAGTTCATTATCTTTATATTGTGAAAGTTCTAATGCTCATTATACAAAAATTCAAAGTTCACCTCATAGTTCATATAGTGGTAATGTAACACTTACACTACCAACTACAACTTCAAGTTTAGGTTATGCATCCGAGATTCCACATAATTATGGAGAGCAGAGTTTTGTAGCATCAGGAGCTATTTCCGCTGGAAATATTGTTGGATTAAAAAGTGATGGCACAGTTGAAGTAATTAATAATGTAATTACATCATATACAGCTGCACGTAATGATGTAGAAGATATTGGTGCTTCAAATAATTTTACAGGATTTGCAAAATGTTTACGTGATCCAACAACAAATAAAATATTAGTTTTTTATAGAGATGTACATTCTTCAAGTAATAACTTATATGGTAAAATAGGAACAATATCAGGAAATAGTATTACATTTGGTTCAGCTATACAAATTGTAAGTGATATGGGGGCAAGCAATGGTAAAACTTTTGATATAGTATATGATTCAAATTCATCTCAATATATATTGATTTATTTGAATTTTAGTGGTTTACGTGTTAAAACAAGAGTATTTACAGTTTCTGCAACAAGTTTTACCATAGGAACTACAGTATCAGACCTTCCAGGCAATTATGCTAATACTCCATATACAAATATTGTAGCAGTATATGATACTAATGTCAACAAAATAGTTATTACTGTAAATTCAAATGATAATCAACAACTCGGATATCTATATTTTTTTGTAGGAACATTATCTGGAACAGGTAATTCAGCAGCAGTTACATGGGGCAATGCTCATATAATTTGGTCTGGAAATATTAATAACTGGGCGAATGCTATTTCAATGTCTTTCGATCCTAATTCAAATAAAATAGTATTTGTATATGATTATTCTAATCAGAATACAGCACAAGTTAGAAGTCTGGTTGTTAATTCATCAGCTAATACTGCTGCTTTTGTGCCTGATGGCAATGTTAATCTTTTTTTACCTTTTTCACAAACTAGTCAATATCATCGTGTAAGAGATAGTGAACTTATATATCATCCTCCATCAAATAAAACAATATTATTTTATGCAGATGGTTATGATAATTATTTATATGCAAGAACAATAACAGTTCCAATTTCAGTAGCAAATAATCTTGCTGTACCAACACTTGGATCTATTGTTACTCCTTTTTCTATTAGTTCTAATTGGCTTGTCTCTCAAGATCATACATTTTCAGCATCATATGATTCATATCTTGATAAAATAATAATAGCATCTCATGGAGCTCATTATCAAAGTTCAACGGATCCATTTGGAATAGCATTTGGATCAGTTTCTGGTACTAATTTGTCATTTGGAACTGCTTTTACTTTATTAAACCCATCTACTAACGCTGATTACACTGGTATATATTATGTAGATGGTGTATATGATAGTAACTCACAAAAATACGTTGTTACATATTATGTAAATGGTGATAAAATATATGCTGCATTAATACAACCAGCAGGATCTGCTATAACTGGAACAAATGCAGACTCATGGATAGGACTTGCAAAAGAAAATATATCTGATGGAGCAACAGGTATAATTAATATTAAGAACGGAGTAAATTCAAATCAATCTGGATTAACTATAAACACCTCATACTATGTTGATAGGGATGGGTCATTAACAACAAGTTCAACTACATACGGTAAAATTGGAAAAGCAATCTCTGCTACCAAACTATTAATTACGCAGGGTAATGCATAAAAATTTTTTTAGAAGTACAAAATAAATGTCTATACTAAAATCAGTAAAATCTGGAAATATTGTTCTTAATTTAAAAGAGTTCGAAACTGGAGAGAAATTTACTCTTAAAGGTGACAACTCTTCTTCTAATGCAGAATTTATTTTAAATACAAGTTCTAATGCATATAGCACAAAACTTAAATCTGCGACTGTTACATCAGATATAAGTTTTGTATTGCCACCTAACGATGGAAATGATAATCAACTTTTTACATCTGACGGCAGCGGAAACTTTACTTTTACAGACAATAGTTTTAATGTAGATCAAGATACATCACCAGTGTTATCTGCTAATTTAGATATAAATTCTAATAATTTTGTTTCTGTAAATAATAATGATATTTCTATTGTTCCTAATGGATCCGGAACTATTTTGATGGATGGTGATGGTTCGAATTCTGGTACAGGGAGTGGTGGAATTATTATAGAGAATGGTTCTATCAGTATAAAAAATTCTGGATCAGTGAGTTCATTATCTTTATATTGCGAAAGTTCAAATGCTCACTATACAAAAGTTCAAAGTTCACCTCACAGTTCATACACTGGAAATGTAACTTTGACATTACCTGCTACAACTTCAACTTTGGGGTATGCATCTAATATTCCGCATAATTATGGAGAACAGAGTTTTGTAGCATCAGGAGCTATTTCTGCTGGGAACATCGTTGGATTAAAAAGTGATGGCACAGTTGAAGTAATTGATAATATATATACATCATATTCAAATACAAAAGATGATCATGATGATCATGCAGATGATTTAGACACAAATGGTGGTCCAAATTCTAATGTTAAATTAAAAGCACTTTTTGATCCATCAGTAAATAAAATATTAGTGACTTATGTACGTATATCTGGTGGGAACAATAAAGTATGGGCAGCAGTAGGAACAATCTCAGGGACTGCTATTACTTTTTCTTCTGAAGTCGACTTGCAGACTCTGGGAATGGCTTATCAGTATGATTATGATGTAGTATACGATTCAAATTCATCTCAATTTGTAATTATATATTCTATTGCTGGTAATAGTTACTGGAGAGGTCGAGTATTTTCAATTTCTTCATCATCAGTTATTACTTTAGGTAATATTGTATCTGACAATACTGCTGGTAAAAGAGGTGATCAACCAATAGCAACATTCGATACTAATTTAAACAAAGTAGTTTTTACTTATAGATCAGTAACTCATGGTAATTATAGGGGTGCTCTTCATGCGTCAGTATCTGGAACAGGAAGTTCAGCAACACTTTTCTTTGGTCAATATTCTATTATTTCTTCTGTAATACCAAGGAATATAAATCCTGTTTTGTCAGCAGACACGGTATTTGATCCAAATTCAAATAAAGTTATTACTTGCTACACCACCAATCAAGCAGAAGCGATGATATTTTCTCTTGTATATGACAGTACAAATAACATTTATGAGAATGCAAATTATAGCATTTTAAATTTAGGAACATATGTAAACTATTCTGGTACAGATACAGCTAGACTGCTTTATCACCCACCATCAAATAAAATAGTTTATGCATACAGAAATTATGCTAATGGTAGATTATTTGTAAGACTTCTTACAATTCCGCAAGTAGGTGCAACACCTAATGAGCGACCAACATATACTAGTGAAGTTGAACCTTTTGGATCCGGCAGATATCCAACTAATTCAATTGGTGCTTTTCAAATTGGATTTGATTCATACTTAAATAAAATAATATTAGCATGCTCTCTTAATACATTTTCTAATTCTGTAAGGGATTTTAGAGTAATATTAGGTGATATATCCTCTAGTGGCACTATATCATTTGGAAATCAGTTTGAAATATTAAATTCATCAGGTAATTCATATACTGCAATAGGCAATCCTGGACCAGGAGAAGTGGTAAGAGTAGATGGTATTGCATATGATACTAATTCAAAAAAATATGTTGTTGTGTTTTTTCATCAGTATACTTCTACAGGTAATACTGTATCAACTGCTTTAATGCAAGCAGCAGGTTCTGTTATAACATCAACAAATGCAGACTCATGGATAGGACTTGCAAAAGAGAATATATCTGATGGAGCAACAGGCAAAATAAATATTAAAAATGGTGTTAATAGCAGTCAATCAGGATTGACTGCAAATACTTCTTATTATGTTGATAGAGATGGAACATTATCAACAAGTTCAACTACATATGGTAAAATCGGAAAAGCACTTTCTGCTACTAAATTATTAATTACACAAGGTAATGCATGAAAACTATTATTGAAAATGAAACAAAACTTTCAAAATATATCTTTGAAGATGATGAAGAAATTATATTAGAGGAGAATTTAATTAAAACATCAGAAATGTTTATTTGTGATTTGAATTCTAATAATTCTACTGTTGTGTCATCAGTTACTCCTCCAGAAGATTGGGCAGGTAATAAGTACATGTATGAAAATGATACATGGACATTAAATTCAGATTGGATCGACCCTGAGACAGATAAATATACAGAATAACAGTAAGGAAGAAATAAATGGATGGTAGTTATCTTGGTGCATCTCCAGCATATGGATTATTTCAAAGACAAGTAATTATTGGAGATGGTTCAACCACAACATTTAATCTTGATTATCCGGTTTCTTCGTCTACACAGTTACTGGTTTCATTTGATGGTATTATTCAAGAACCAGAATATTCTTATTCTGCATATACTACTTCAGGACAAGGAACAATAAATTTTTCTGAAGCATTAGATTTAAATGGTCGTTGTTTTATTATTTACATGGGAAGGCAACTTCTTGTTCCTACTCAGACATTGTCATCACCTAATATAGATCAATTTACAGGTGATGGTTCTACAACTAATTTTACAATGTCTAGACCACCATCAGTTGGAAACGCTGCCAACATGGTGGTTTTTGTAAATTCAACATTTCAGATATATACTACCAATTACACCACTTCTGGAGAAACACTTTCATTTACATCTGCACCTGCTAGTGCTGCAGTAATTACAGCAATACAACTTGCAGAATCTAATAATGTAATTGATACTCTTCTAGATAATTCAGTAACTGCATCAAAATTATCATTATCATATACGACTACCACACATGCAGGTGATGGAAGCACTACTGCATTCACAATATTAACAGGACATGATGTGAACAGTATTTTAGTATTCTATAATGGTATTTGTATGGTTCCGACAACAGATTACACAGTTGCAACAAATCAATTAACATTTACCTTTACTCCTGTAAATGGTTCTAACATTATGATGAGATATTTACCAGTATAAAGGAAAATAAATGGCAAGCAATTCAAAATTTATTGCAGAATTAATAAATAGCAGCGGAAAAATTGAAGGTGAAAAATTAACTTTAGGTGCTGGTGGTGTTGATTGGACAGGTGGAACACAAACAGCAAATTTTACTGCTGTTTTAGGTCGTGGATATTTTGTTGATACTAATACAAATTCTCAATCTATTGATATTACGATACCTAATACTGCATTGTCTGTTGGTCAATTTTTTGCAGTTAAAGATATTTCTGGATCTACAGAAAATTATTCAATAAATTTATTAAGAAACGGAAATAAAATAAATGGTGAATCTAGTGATTTAGTTTTAAAATCAAATGGAGCATTTGTAAAATTAGTTTATTCTGGTTCAACTTTGGGATGGATATCAACTTCTGCAGATTTACGCAAATTTAATTTAACAAAAGATTTATTTATAAATTCATTTTAAAAGGGTTCTAAATGGCATCCGGAACATTAGCACAGCAAGTTTTAACTGCAAATACAGATACAATTTTATATACAGTTACTGCAGGAAAAGTTGGAGTATTATCAATAAATTTTTTAAATACTCATACTGCAACATCAAATGTCAGATTAGCAATTAGTTCGACTGCTACAAGTGGATCACCTGCTCCGCAAACAAGTCAATATATTGAATACGAAACTCAAATACCTACAAATGGTCTATTAGAAAGAACAGGTTTAATGGTTTCTGGTAGTTACAAAATAGTTGTTAGAGCAAGTACAGCAAATGTTGTAGTTAATCTTTATGGATTCGAGGAGTAAATATTAATGGGTTCTACTATACATAGATCTTCTACTAGTGTAGATAAAATTAATTTAAATTTGACTACAAATATTTCAGGAAAGATATCTTCTGCTCCTTTAGGCAGAAGACCTAGAACACCAACCATTACAAAATCTTCTGGGGCGACATATTTAAGTTCACAATATACAGGTCAGGCAATGACCAGATTTAATAATGACTCTAATGTAAGGCATGAACCAAATAATACATATTATACTGCTTTAACAAATTATTTGGATCTTCCAGTTCCAGTTAATTCATCTTTTAGCGATATGAGTGGTGCTATTGAAGTTTCCGCATTTGCGTCACATTCTGGATCTATAATAGGTGCTACTTGGGAGATTTATGATGGTAATGATATTTTAATAACATCTAATTCAACAAGAAATAGCACCTATTATAGTTCAGGAGTTGATAATATTAGTAGTAGCAATTTTAGAGATATTATTCAAGGAGGTAATGATGCAACTAATGGATATGGAAATATAAACAATACAAAGGAAACTGCAAATATTTGGCATTTATTAAATAATGGTGCTAAAATAAAAGTTAGAATGCGGCATGTTATGGATACAGGCACTTTCTCTGATTTTTCCAACACTTTAGAGTATCCAATTAATGTGTCATATACAGGAAGTTTATCAGGATATACTCCTGCATCACTTACCACATTTGCAACTAGTGCAAGCACATTTAACAATGTTTTTAGATCAGATAAAAATATGGTAGGATCATATGTTACTTATACTGGTAATACAAGTTTTCATAATGGATCAACACCATTTTTAGATATTTATGATGCGACTAGGTATATAGCAACTATTGGAGATCCAATAACTGGAAGTAATAGTGGATCTGGAATATTTATAAATTCTGGATTTAATTTTTCTACAAATACTTGGTGTCAGTTATTTTGTTCTACTGATTCAGATAATGTTTTTAGTAAATACTGGAGAGTGCCAGTAACTGCTACATATATATTTCATATGGTTGGTACTTGTTCGCATTATGGTGGACATGGTGGTTATCAACCACAAAGTGGACATGGTGGTTCTGCTGGTGCATATGCAACACAATCTCTTTCTCTTAATGAAGGAGATTATATTTTTCTGCATGTAGGCAATCCTAGTCAATATGATACTTATGGCGGTGGTTATGGATGGGGAGCATCTAATAGCACTCAGCGAACTAGGTCAGGAGTGGGTGGTGCTGACACATATATTGTAGATCTTAACACTACACCATTCCAACAATATCGTGCATTAGGAAGTCCATTAAGTTGGAAATTTGCTTCAAATGGAGCTGCACCAAGAGATTGGGCAAATTCTTCATTTGATGGGAATAGCAATAATGGTCCAGGAAGAAGAGCAGCTGCTAGTATGGCACACGGTGGAACTGCTGTTGCTGGAGATAACAGCACATATGGATTAGGTGGTGTTGTAGGTAGTTCTGGAACAGGATTTGGTGCTGGAAGTAGTGCTTATCCAGCATGGACTCTTGGAGGTGGAGGTGGTGGATTTGGTACAGATCTTCAGGCACAGTCTCATTACACTGCTCCTGGGAGTCTCGCTGGGTGTATTCTAATACAAAAAACGTAGGAATTTAAATGGCTAGATTTTTAAGAACATCTGATTTAGATTTAAATACATTTCCCTATGACTTAAATTTAAATGTAAATGATAGTGGTTCAACAGTAGAAATTGATGATTCTTCTACATCAAAATCAGGAACTCCATTTATTTTAGCAAGATTATTAAATGATCCAAATACGTTGGGAACTGGAGTGGATCCTACTGGAAGAGGACATACATCAAATCATTATAAGTTGTTAAAAAATGGCGCAACAATAGATGCCTTGTTAGGATCTACTAGTGATTCTGGTTATTATTATAATTTTCCGGATTTATATATTACTCCATTTTTTAGTTTTGTTACAACTAGAGACAGTGTCACTATTACTCATACAGGAACATTAATACAATTTTCTAAAAACTCAGCAAGTTTTAATACCATTGATCATGAAATAAATGTTTACTCTGGAACAAGTGTTAACGCTGTTTATGCATTACAAAATAGTGCTGCGGATTATCAAACTGTGCAACAGACATTGGTCTCTGGAGATAAATTATATATTAGGGCAAAATATGTCGATAATAAAGGATTTTCAACAGATTTTTCAAATCCTTTTCATTTTGTTATTCCATAATAAATAAATAATTATATGGCAACAATTACTAATATATTTGTAGATCAAGGTGCATCATTTTCGACCAGTGTTACTGTGTCAGATCTCAATGGATCTGCATTTAATCTTACCGATTATACTGCACAAGCACAACTACGTAAAACACATGATTCATTAACTGCAACAAGTTTTATTGCAACAATTGACTCTACACCAACTTCTGGAGTAATTACATTAGAGTTAACACCTGCTCAGACAACAGCATTAGAGGCAGGAAGATATGTTTATGATCTATTAATTACTTCAAATGGTGGTCAAAAAACAAGAGTGGTAGAGGGAATTTTAACAGTAATGCCTAGCGTATCAAGGAGTTAATTATGTCGATCACAGCAAAGATTGGAAATACTAATAATATAGTCGGATCAGTATCGCAAGGTAATAAAGTTCAAGTAACAAGAGTGCAACTTCCTGCAGCGACAAGGGCATCACAATTAACAGATTTTGATTTATCAAATGTACAACAAGGTTCTTTATTACAATATAATGCTACAAGAAGAGTTTTTGAAACTACGACTGCAATATCTGGAGCAGCATTTTAAGGATAAAATATGACAGCAACTGTTATTCAAGTTAAACGTACATCAACAGCAAATATTCCATCTACTACAGAGCAGGGTGAGTTATTTTACGTATATGATACATCAAATACTGGATCATCTGCTGGGAATAATGGTAAAAGATTATTCATTGGTGATCCGTCTAATAATAGTAATACACCTATAAAAATAGGTGGTCAGTATTATACAGATTTAATAGATCATACTTTAGGCACTCTAACTGCCAGTGCTGCTATTTTAGTAGATAGTAATAAAAAAATTGATAACTTAAAAGTTGATTTCCTAGATTTAAATGGAAGAGCAATAACGTCAACAGATACTAATGGTGATATTGAAATTACTCCTAATGGAACAGGAAGTGTTGTTATTGATGGATTAAATTATCCACAAGCAGATGGCACTGCTAATCAAGTTATAAAAACTGATGGAAGTGGAAATTTATCTTTTACCTCTGTTGGTACAACTATGAATTTTACTGGTGATAGCGGTGGTTCAGATTCTTTGAATCTTGCATCTGATACTATTACCTTTGAGGGAACAGATCCTGTAAATACGGCAATTACAAATAATAAAGTTACTATATCATTATCATCAGATACTGTAACAATAGGATCTACTGGCGTTTCGCTTGGTAATACAGCAAACTCTTTGGCAGGATTACAGTCATTAAATGTTGATGATATTACTATTGATGGAAATAGTATATCAACTTCATCAGGTAATACAAATGTTGATATTACGCCACACGGAACTGGAACAGTTGTTGTGCCATCTGATTATACTACTCGAGCAGGATTTGGTGCAACATCATTAGCAACAAAATCATATGTTGATGCAGTTAAAACAGGACTTGATGTCAAAGATTCTGTAAGAGCAGCAACAACTGCTAATATAACTATTGCAACAGCATTAAATAATGGTGATTCACTTGATGGTGTGACTCTTGCAACTAATGATCGTGTTTTAGTAAAAAATCAATCAACTGCTTCTGAGAATGGTATTTATATAGTAGGTGCTTCACCTTCAAGAGCAACTGATTTTGATAGCACTGCAGAGGTATCAGGAGGAACATTTGTATTTGTTGAGGAAGGCACTTTAAATGGAGATCATGGATTTGTTGTTACAACTGATGGTTCTATAACTGTTGGATCTACTTCTATAACATTTACTCAATTTTCTGGTGCAGGATCTTTTGTTGCTGGGAATGGTTTAACAAGAACTGGAAATCAACTAGATGTGGCATCATTACCATTAGATAGTGCCAGTTCAATAACAGGAACATTACCTATAGGTAATGGAGGAACTGGAATAACCTCTGCTGCAAAGGGATCAGTATTAATAGCAAATACAGCTAATACGTTTTCTGCTTTAGATGGTGGTGGATCTTTGGATAAATTTTTACTATATTCAGCATCAACTGATACTATTTCTTGGTCTAATATAATTGATGGTGGAACATTTTAATATAAAAATATGACAGTAATTAAATTAAAAAAATCAGAAACTGCTCTTTCGAAACCAACGACTAGCGACATAGTCGTAGGTGAGGTTGCAATTAATGCATTAGATCAGAGAATATTTGTTAGAGACAGTAATGATGATATAATTACTATAGGTGAAGCAGGAGGTAAAAGGCATGAAAATGCTACTATTGTATTTAAAGTAACAGTTGCAACTAAAGATAATAAACACAGATATAATGGTAGCGGATCTTCAAATGGTTATAAAATTGATGGATCATTCTCACCAACATTAGAATTAATTCCTGGAAATACATATAAATTTGATCAGTCAGATAGTTCTAATAGTTCACATCCTTTAGCATTCTATTATGATTCTGGAAAAAATACTTCATATTCAACTGGAGTAACAACAAATGGGACTGCAGGATCATCAGGTGCATATACTCAAATAGTTGTATCAGACACTACTCCAACAGTCTTACATTATCAATGCTCATCACATGGATTGATGGGTAATCAGGTTGTAGTTGCAACAAGAAATTTGACAGGATTTAATACTGGTGATCTTCCAGAGGGAGCAAATCTCTATTATACAAATGCAAGAGTAGACTCACAAGTAAATACTCATCTTAATCAAAGTTCAGCAGGAACTTCGCAAGTATTAAGTTGGAATGGTTCAGACTATGCATGGGTTAATCAATCAAGTGGAGGTTCATCTTCTTTTACTGGATTATCTGACACTCCTTCATCTTTATCTGGACAAGGGAATAAGTTTGTTAAAGTTATAGCAAATGGTAGTAGTCTAGAATTTGTAAGTGATCCTGGATATATTACTTCGATCACTTCAAGTGATATTGGCGCAAATATAATAGATAATACACATATTGATTTTGGAACTACTGGTAATAAAGTTAATACAGGGGATCTTCCAGAAGGAACAAATCTTTACTATACAGATGCAAGAGTAGATTCACATCTTAATCAATCAAATCCAACAAGTGGTTATGTATTAAGTTGGAATGGTTCAGACTATGCATGGGTAGCACAATCAAGTGGCGGTGGATCTCAAAATGTATTCTCGACCATTGCAGTAACTGGAACTAGTGGACAATCAAATGTCGTAGCAGATTCTACCACAGACACATTGACATTAAATGCTGGCACTAATATGACAATCACAACGAATGCCACAGGTGATACTATTACATTTGCTAGCGCAGGTGGAGGCGGATCTACAGCATTAGGAGACCTTACAGATGTTTCAACTACTGGAGCAGCGACTGGACAAGTTTTAACAACATTAGCAAACGGATCATTTGCGTTTCAAGCAACTGCTGCAGACGATTCTTTTATAAATGCAATTATATTTGGTTAAAATTAGATGGCAAACACATTACTTTTAAAAACATTTGATGGTGGCACAAATTATGCTAGTGCCAATGCTGATACTACTGTTTATACAGTGCCATCAGCAAAAACAACAATTGTAATAGGTTTTATGGTATCTAATATTACAACAAATACAATTGTAATTGGTGTAAAAATACAGGATACTGCATCACCATCTGTTACAGTAAATTATATGAAAAATATTGCGATACCTTCGGGATCCTCTTTAGAAATTATGAGTGGAAATAAACTAATATTAAATACAACTGATTTAATAAAAGTTACTTCTGATACAGCAAATTCTTTTGACATTACACTTAGTATTGTAGAGCAAGATACATGAGTCGAGCATTAGACATTGCAAATGATTTATCAACATTTGGTCCAAAATATGAATCTGGAACATTAGATGCAGTATCACTTACTAACTCAGTAGTTGATGCAGGACAACTTTTAGGATTAGATTTATCAGGATTAGCAAATGCTGGAAATTATATCAATGTAAATGTAACAAGTCCGCAAGATAATCAAATATTACAGTTTAGTGGTGGTGTCTTAGTTAATCAGGCATTTAATTCAGGAACGATAGATCATGATTCTCTTTTAAATTTTGTTTCTGATGAACATATAAATTGGAAAAGCACTACGGAAAATTTTTCAACAACAGGTACATTTGCTTCTGGTGCTGTAACTATTACAAATAATAATACAACAGATAGTTTATTAATACAAACTACTGAGGATAGTTCTACTGCAGCACCTGTCATCACACTAGATAGAAATAGTTCTTCACCTGCTGATGCAGATTATTTAGGTCAGATAAAATTTAAAGGTAACAACGACTCTGGAAGCGAACAGGTTTATGCAAAAATAACTGGAAAGATTTCAGACGCATCTAATGGTACAGAAGATGGATTAATTGAATATGCAGTAAAAAAGGCAGGATCAAATTCTATAGTGATGAGAATTACTGGAACTTCTTTAAAATTATTAAATAGCACTAATTTAGAAGTTGATGGATCGATCTCTACAGGTGGAACAGAAAGGGTATCTTCATCGGGTGCATTATCCAATGTTACTGCTAATGCATCAATAATTAATGCAGGAACATTTGCGGATAGCAGGATAGCAGCATCTAATGTTACACAACATTTAACTGGTTATCAAACAACATTAGTATCTGGAACTAGTATTAAAACTATTAACTCTACATCTTTACTCGGTAGTGGAAATATTTCTCTTCCATCAAATTTAAATGGATTGTCTGATGTAACTGTATCAGGCAGTGAAACATCAGGACAAGCACTTGTTAGTAATGGTTCTGGTGGGTTTTCATTTTCATCAACTATTGATCCTTTAACACCAATTATATATTCAGTTGCATTAGGATAATTCATGGCAACATTTGTACGACATACTGCAACAGCAGGAACATCATTAACAACAATAAATGGAAGTGGACCAACAAATGCATCTATAGTTATAGGATTAGTTGCATCAAATACTGGTTCTGCATCAGATACAATAGATGTAACTGTAGGACAGGCATCAGAATATGCAGCAAATCCTACTACGTTTGATTATTTGATTAAAGGGGCACCAGTGCCTGTGGGAAGCACTTTAAGTGTTTTAGAAGGAAAATTAGTTGTTAATGCATCTGATATTATTAAAGCAAAAAGCACTAATGGCGCTGTTGATGTTACAGTATCAATTTTAGAGTTATAATATGAGCAACGCTAGTTTCAAATTAAATGATGTAGAAGTATTTTCCGAAAATTCTCAAGTAATTACTGCTAAAAATATAACATTAAACAATAATGTTGTATTCCCTGCAGGGCATGTTATTCAGACAGTTTCACACAATGCAATTGCTAATGCTCACGAACAAGTTGGTAATACTCTTACATATACATCATCTTTTTTTCAAGATACGATTAGAACGAAAGTAGCGAACAGTAAAATACGAATTATCTTTTATACCGCTAGGGCACATTCTCAGCAAGGTACAACGGGTTCTGTCTGGTTACAAAAAACAATTGGCGGGACTACAACACAAATACATCAAGATAAGATACTTTATCTTTGGGGAAATATGAGTTGGCAGGCTGGAAGTTCTTTGTATCAAGAATTACATATTGATTTAGTTGATTCACCAAATGTCGCTGTTGGGACCGATATTACTTATGCAGCAAGATATCGTAGATCGTCAGGCTCAAATAGTTTTTATTTTGTTCATAGTGATGCATATTATCAACGAGTTTTACAGGAGATTGCACCGTGATTGATTATCGAGATATGGCATTAAAAGCATTAGTTCCTGGATGTCAATATGCATCTCAAAATAATGAAATCTTTTGGGATGAAGAAGAAAATAATGGGGTTGTTTGTCCTTCACAAGAGCAAATCCAAGCAAAAATAGCAGAATTAGAAGCCGAAAAACCAATGCGGTTATTACGACTGGAAAGAAATAGTAGATTAGCAGAAACAGATTGGATGGCAAATTCTGATGTAGTTATGACAGATGGTTGGAAAATTTACAGACAAGCACTTAGAGATCTACCAGCAACAGCAGAACCACAACTAGATGACAATAATAATTTAGTTAATGTTACTTGGCCAGAGGTACCAGAATAATGGCAAAATTGAAACTTAACAGTTATGAATTATTTTCACAATCAAGCACGAATCGTCCAGAGTTTGGTTTAGGTAATAATTTTCCTGTTATTGGTGAACAAAGTACCTTTACCGCTACATTTAATTATTTTACAGATACTTACACTAATACAGGCACTATTGCTACAATAAATTCTCCGACGGCCTATTTTATTAGAATAGGAAATTTAGTATCCGTATTTATAAGAGGCATCGAAGTACCTGTAGATGCCGCAGCATTACGGTATATAACAGGCTTGCCTTATAACATTTCTACGAATTGTCCAGGTGCAGCAACGTTGAGTGAGTGTAGAGGCGCATCATTTCGGTACCATACCACTATTCATACAAATAATATATCAGGGCCATATGCGACTTTTTTTAGTGGAAATAATTATATAAGCACCACCTTTACCAGAACTAGTGAAGATTTCAGTGGCTATGTTTATTATGCAACAGCATCTGGAAGTTCTTTTCCACATGTGCAGGCAAATTATTTCACTGATGACACAACATTGATAACGGAACAATAATGGCATCTCTTACAATTGGTGGAAAAACTGTATTTACTCAATCAGGTACTGACGAACCTGTGTTAAGTTCTAATGCTGTATTCCCTGCTGGGCATATCATAAAGTCAAAATTTAGAAGTGTAAATCTAATAAGTCAGAATGTAACATCGGGTACGTTAACACAATTTACAAATAACACAGTTCAAGAATATTACGTTGCTATTGATAATCTAACGATTGGTAATGCCGTTGCTTTGCATTTTTGTGTAGCCATTCATATACAAGGTAGTTCAAGTATTGCTAACGGGGGATTAGGTATTTTTAGAGATACGACTAAAATTTATGAAACTGATACTGATGCTTTTCAAAACTATCAAGGAACCTCATCATCAGGTGCAAGATTTAGCACTATAGCAAATATACTGTTTATCGACACAAATTTTTCTACAACTTCTCATACTTACTATCTAGGTGGTCGAATGGGAACAGGTGATTGGATAAGAGTGGAATCGAACGTACCATCAACCTTTTTAGCACAGGAAATTCAGCAGTAATGGCAGGAACAATTACAGTAGGTGGAAAAATACTGGCAAGTCATAGCAATAGTGATGGGAAACTTAGCATAAACAATGATGTTGTATTCCCTGCTGGGCATATTATTCAAGTAATAACAAATGAAACTTCAACGAAGATTGAAACCACAGGAACAGTTAAATCTGTTGGTTTGGAGCAAGGTATTACTCCAAAATTATCAGGATCAAAACTAATTTTTAATTATTCGCTAGAGGGAGTTGGACAAAATACAAATCAGAAGAGACTCTATTTTTATTGGTACAAAGATGGAACCTTGTTATATCAAACTGATGGCATTGACCACTACGCTGATGGAACCACTGAGCAATATAGTAGATCGACTTGGCAACTAATAAATAATTCTACAACTGCTGGAGTTTTAGAAACATACGATTTGAGATTTAGTACAGATGGAGGACTTGCTGCTGTAACAAGGGGTAGTGGAAAAAGCACTTTAGTTATTTATGAGGTTGTCCAATGATTCATATATCAACAGCTATTCTTGCCATTGAACCAAATGCGATTTTTACAACGGAAGATAATTACCTTTCATCATGGGATTGTGATTTAAAAAAACCAACAGAAGAAGAAATTAAATCTAAAATTTTAGAACTAGAAGCAGCCGAACCTATGCGGTTATTAAGACTAGAACGTAATCGTAGATTAGCAGCAGTAGATTGGTGGGTGCTACCAGACCGCACACCTACACAAGCACAATTAGATTACAGGCAAGCACTTAGAAATCTACCGGCAACTGCTGAACCACAACTAGATGACAATGATAATTTAACAAATGTAACTTGGCCGAAAGCACCAGAATAATGGCAGAACTACAACTAGGCGGAAAACCCATAGCAACTCAGTCAGGCACAAACAATCCTGTATTATCAAGTAATGTTGTGATGGATAATGTAAATGTCAACAATGCTTTAGCAAGTGCTACGTATCCTGCTGGGCATGTTATCAAAACAGTAACTGATGTTTATGATCCTTCAAGTGCAAATAATATTTCTGACACAGGAAATGACGAATTAGGATCTTTATTAGAAGTTACTATTCAACCTAATTCAACATCTAACAAATTAATCATTCATTGTTTTATACCTGGTGTTTATGCCAGTGCAAATGTAAGAGCGTTAAAAGTCGGATTTAGATATGGAGACTTTTCTTCTGCTTCAGACAATGGGACTCAATTGGGTACTGAAGAGTTTGTTACTGGATTACAATCATATCAAAATGCTGGTGCTGGTAACATAAGAGATAATTTACACGTTATGCACATTGTTAATGCTCCAAGTACAAACAGTTTTAAAATTAGACCTTGGTTTGCTCGACATGGAAGTGCTACTGTCCAAATTTTTAATGATGGTCTTGGGATAGCATCATTATCAGTGCAGGAAATACAATCATGAAACCGGAATATATTGATGCTGTTATTGCTTTAGTTGGTGGAGAAGTTAGTGGATGGACTAAAGGACCACTTGATAAACTAAAATTTTGGGATTCTCAAACTCCTCCAACTGAAGAGGAAATACAGAATAAACTGTCTGAATTGATTTTTGAGTATCCAATGCAAGTACTGCGTATAGAACGTAATTTTAGGTTAGCAGAAACTGATTGGAGAGCAACTGTTGATTATCCAAAAACAGATAAACAGTTATGGTTAGATTATAGACAAGCACTTAGAGATCTACCGGCAACTGCTGAACCACAACTAGATGAAAATGGAATGTTGACAAATATAACTTGGCCGGAGGTACCTGAATAATGGCATATATAGGTTCGTCACCAAAAAACATTAATACAAGATCTGTAATAGACCATAAAGAGTATTTAGGATCACACGCAGATACATCAACAAATTCTGGTTTTTATACTTTCTATGCAAATTATACACCAGGAAATGTTACAGTAATTATTCGTGGTGTTAATGCAGGTAGTTCTGATTACACAGCAACTAATGGAACAGATATTAGAATATCTACATCAACATTAACATTAAATAATGATGATGTTATAGAAATAATAGGTTATACAACACCTAGCAGTCAGATATTAGAAAGAAGTGATGTAAATATTACAGGTGGACAAGCAATAAATTTAGAGAAACTTGATGCAAAATTGTTTATGAATAAAAATGAATATACTGCAAATTTAACAATTCCTGCAGGATCTAATGGGTTTTTTTGTGGTCCAGTTTCATTTACAGGAACAATTAACATTGAAGGTGTTCTAAATATAATATAAGAGAGAGTATTATGCCTGATGCAAGTTTAACTATAGATGGAACCGAAGTATTAAAGAAAACCAGTGGTGAGATCAATCTGACCAACACAAACTTTGTGCCAAATTCCAGTTTCATGTTCCGCAACAAGATTATTAACGGTAATTTTGATTTTTGGCAACGTGGGACAAGTCACAATACTATTGGGTACGGAAGTGTAGATAGGTGGAGAATATATTTTAATAACACTACTCAAACAATATCTCAGGGAGTTTTTACTAATGGACAAACAGAAGTTCCAGGCAACCCAAAATATTATTTAAGTAGTTCCGTTGTTTCTTCTAGTGGTAGTTCAAATCAAGCATCATTCAGTCAATTTATAGAAGATGTTAGAACATTTTCTGGACAAACAGTGACACTTAGCTTCTGGGCAAAAGCTGATAGTAATTTAAATATGGTTTCAGAATTTAGACAATATTTTGGAACGGGAGGTTCTCCGTCAACTGCTGTTGTTTCAATTGGTGTAACTACATATAATTTAACAACCAATTGGCAAAAATTTACATCCACTGTTTCTATCCCGTCCATCAGTGGTAAGACAATTGGGACAGATAGTACTCATCGTCTACAACTTAATTTTTTCTTGGATGCAGGTTCAGATATGGATTCAAGAACGAATTCATTAGGTCATCAATCTGGTACCTTTGACATTGCTCAAGTCCAACTTGAAGAAGGCACAGTCGCAACCCCGTTCGAGCATCGACCAATAGGCATAGAATTGAGTTTATGTCAGAGATATTTTTGCATTACTCCCGCTACTGGTGTGCCAGTTGATAGCGATAACACATCAACTTATTTTGCGACTAATGTTAATTGGCCTGTTGAAATGAGGGCGCAACCAACACTTACTTATTTTGGCCCCTCCAGTGGCACAATTGATTTAGTTGAACAGTGGGGAGGGACTAATTTTACTCCAACTTCTACTAATTTTGCTAGTGCGCATTCATCTATTGTTACGAACAAAAGAACAGGAGTTATGTATATAATTACTAACGCAAGCAATAATACATCTGCCAGAACAATAGGCACAATTATTCATGCCAGTGCGGAGTTATAATAGTGTATAAACTAGGGCCGGTAGATATTTTTTCTAGTCAAATTGATTGCGTTAAAAATTTAGAAACATCACAGATTATTCCATTTGACCCAGCCAACGCAGACTACCAAGCATATTTAGCGTGGCTAGCAGAAGGTAACGAACCAGAACCAGCAGATGAAGAGGTACCTGAATAATGGCATATATAGGCAATAAACCGACATTAGTCTCTAGTGAGTTTAGAGAAGAGTTTTCAGTAACAACTAATCAAACTGCATTTAATACTAGTGGATTTGATACAGTTGAGGTTTATAGGAATGGTGTTTTATTAGGAGAAAGCGATTATACAAAGGGAATTGATAACTCTACCATTACATTGAATAATGCTGCAGTCAATGGAGATATTGTAGTTATTACAGGTAGAAGAGAGATTACGCAGGGTGTGCAAGTTACAGAGCACACTGAGGAAATTATTGCAACAGCATCAACAACAGTTACTATTCCTCCTTCTAAAATCCTTGATCCAGGAAGAACTCATGTCTTTGTTAATGGTGTTAAACAACAAATGACTAATACTAATGGAACTACTACACCTGATATATCAAGCATAAATACAACTACAGGTGTTATAACATTTGCTTCTGCATTGGCAGCAGGTGATATTATCACAGTGGTAAGCAGAGAACAATCCGTATCAGATGATATTCAACAAGTAAGTCATTATTCAACTTTAACAAGTAGTTTTGTTGTTCCTTCTGGGATTAATCAAAGTTTTTTTGGACCAACAACATATAGTGGCACAATAAATGTTTTAGGAAATTTGGTGCATGCTCATGGAGCATTCAATTTATCTGGAACCATGACAGTATCAGGTTCTTTAAACATAGTATAAATGGTAAATTAAAATGCCTACACCAGCAAAACAAAAAAGTATTTTAGTCGGAATAAATACAAAAACATATACCAATGATGTAATTATAGATAATAATTATAGTGCAATATTAAGTGGACCAGTCACAGCGCCAAATTTAACTGTTAATGGCACACTTAATGTTATAAATAATTTAAATGTAACAGGAAATTTAGTAATTGGATCAAGTGGTAATTTAAATTTAACTGGATAAGGAGTTAGAATGAAAATAGCGATATTTCAACCTAGTGATAGTAATTGTATTTCTGTATTAGTACCTGCTCCAAATTGCGGATTATCATTGGAAGAAATCTGCAAAAAAGATGTTCCAACAGGTTTGAAATACAAAATAATAGAAAATACTGAATTACCAGAAGATCGGGAGTTTAGAAATGCTTGGGTTGCAACTGATTTAGAAACAAATTACGATGGAGTAGGAGCATGATTTCTATAGACATTGAAATGGCAAAAAATATTAAAAAAGAAACATTACGATTGGAAAGAGTACCGAAATTTCAAGAGTTAGATGTTCAATTTCAGAGAGCACAAGAAGAAGGCAAAGACACATCTGAGATTGTAGCAGCAAAACAAGTTCTCAGAGACATAACATTAAAAGTCGATGAGTGTACAACAGTTGAAGAACTTAAAGCAATTACACTATGATACTTGCCTCACTAGCAGATGATGAAGAATAATGGCAACAATTAAACTTAACAATACAACAGCGATTACAGAAACTGGTGGAGTAGCAAGTATTGCAGATAATGTTGTATTTCCTGCTGGGACTGTAATTCAGGTTCAACAATCTGTTAAAACAGACACCACCGAAACACGGTCTGGTGTGACTGCAGGGGGTTTTGTGGATATAACAGGCACTGATCAAAATGGTAATGGAACTGTTTTCTGTGTTAAAATTACCCCTAAGTTTTCAACGTCTAAAATTTTAGTTTCACCAAGTATAAATCTAAGCGGAGATGGTACAACAAATTTTTCATATTTAAAATTATTTAGAGACAGCACTGGTATTTTCATAGGGGATTCTTCTACCAGTAGAGTGTCTGGATCAGCGATGACTGTTGTTCATTTTGTACAAACAGGTGCACTTGATATGATTTCCTTCCAATTTTTAGATTCTCCGACAATACCATCTACACCTGTAGAAATAATCTACAAAGTCAAATATGCAGTGGGGCTGGGTACGGATAATTCTGGTTATGCTTCAATCAATGCAAGTCGTAGAGATGGACAGTATGTTCATGCCGATTTAAGAGGTGCAAGTAGCATCACAGCTATGGAAATATCACAATGAGAAATAAAGCGATTTTTGATCTCTATCCGAATGTGCTTACAATTGGTGGTAATGTTGGAGCTTTGGATAAAAATAGCAATCAAGTAAGTATTGATGAGTCATTAGTCCAAGCAAAAATAGCAGAACTAGAAGCAGCCGAACCTATGCGGTTATTAAGACTAGAACGTAATCGTAAGTTGACTGAAACAGATTGGTGGGCAGTTTCAGATAGAAACATCACAGCAGAACAAACTGCATATAGAACTGCACTTAGAGATTTACCTGCAAATTCACCTAATGTTGCATTAGATGATAATGGTAATCTAATCAATGTTGATTGGCCTGAGTCACCTGAATGAATGGATTCCTAAAACTATGGCAAGTTTAGTTAAAGTTAATAGCATACAAGAAAGTGATTTAAATAATGGAGTTAGTATTGACTCTAATTTAAAAATTAGTGGAACAGAAATTGCATCTAAGACTAGCGGTATTGTAAATTTACAAAATACAACAATAAATAGCAATGTTCAATTCCCTGCTGGGCATATCTTACAAGTACAATCAAAAAATGAGACAGCAATCCGAAACACTACAAGCACTTCATTTGCAGAAATCCATACTGACTTTTTTGCAGAACTTACAACAATTGGAAACAACTCAAAAATTTTAGTACATGGAACTTTACATTTAGGAGCTAGTGACCCTGGAGTACGGATGGGAACAGTAATGTATCGAAGCATTGCAGGTGCTGCTTACGCAGTCACGGATTTTCGAGGTGATGAAGCTGAGAATAGAGCAAGAGCAATATTTGGGTCTACTCCTGGTGCTAGAAGCGATCAGCAACTTAATGCTGGATTTAGTTTTGTAGACAATCCGCAGCAAAATGCTGGAATAGTATTGAGATATAAACCTTATTGGTTTTGTGAACATTCAAGTCATACCATCTATTTAAATCGATCATCAAGTGATGGGAATTATTTTAATCATCCGAGATTAGTATCAAGCATTGTTATTATGGAGGTGGCACAATGAATTACTTTGATGCCGTTCATAAGTTAGTTGGTGGTGAGATCTCAGGAAATGATGTTGGTCCATTAAGCGAATTTACTTTCCATAACGGACAAACACCTCCAACAGAAGAGCAAATACAAGCAAAAATCCAAGAACTAGAAGCCGCAGAACCTATGCGGTTGCTTAGACAAGAACGTAATCGCAGATTAGCAGATACAGATCATTTTGCTTTCCAAGATAGAATTATGACAGAAGAAATAAAAACCTACAGGCAAGCACTTAGAGATCTACCGGCAACTGCTGAACCACAACTAGATGATCAAGGTAATTTAACAAATGTAACTTGGCCAGAGGTACCAGAATAATGTCAGGAACAATACATGTAGATAATTTTCAAGGAAAATTAATGATGCATGATACAACTTATACCGATAATTTAACTATTGCAACTAATCATTCAGGAATATTAGTTGGACCAATTACAGTTTCCGGAAATATAACAGTGCCAGAAACTAGTAATTTAACAATATTTAATAATATTTCTGTTACTGGTACATTAGATATTTCCGGAAATATGGATGTAAGATGAGCGGCACACTATCGGTTGGAAATAAAGAAATTTTTACGCACTCTGATGCTACCGATAAAGTAACAATGGGTGAGGTACTCGGATTACCAACACAAGTCTTTGCTTATGGATTTGGTAGTAATTTTTATGATGGTGATAAAATCAAATATGGAAATAAAAGAATTGCAAGTGGGATTACTTTTGGTCCATCAGATGATGCTAATGCGACAAATTTCGTGCCACCATCAACAGGTTATTACCATATTGATGTTAATATAAATTTCTTTAATGAACCACCAGCAGGATCTGAGAATGATGCTGGAGTATTTACATTAAATTGGCAAGGTTCTGCAATAGAATACTTGCGGTTTCAATTTTATGTTCATGCTAATGCAACTTCTCACCATGAAGGAAAGGGACTTAGCGCTTCTTGCATTCATCAAGTTACATCTGTCGGTGGCAGTAATGATTATTTTGATCTAAGATATACCGGATTCACTCCAAGTGCATATAATGAAAATTATAGAGTAACAATTTTTAAATTGTCTTCTTAAGAGGCAACAGAATAATGGCAAATCTACAATTAGGCAATAAAACAGTTGTCACCCAAACCGGAAGTGCTGAACCTGCCATTGCTAGCAATGTGCAATTTCCTGCTGGGCATGTTGTCCAAACAGTTTCAAATACATATGGATTTACAGGAGATCAACAAATTTCAGATGGTACAGCAGGTTCTACCGCTAATTTAGTAGGTCCAGAAGTAAGTCTCACTTTGATTAATGCAAATGCAAAGGTTTTATTCAGTGTTCACTTTTCGGAAGTCTATGCACAGGCCAGTATAACTACTTATCTTTATTTAATGGGTGGAACAGTAAGTACTGGCAGTAATAATAAGACTGCAATTAATAGCCACAGTAGTAGCATTATTCCTCCTGTTTTATATACAGGGCAGGGTGTAGGTTCAAGAAATTGGTTTTCAACAATTAGATGGGGTTCTAACAATGTAAAACCGTGTTCTTATGGTGGACTAGGACAATGCAGTAATACCGCAGGTCAAACTTTTTATTTTAGACCTGGTGTTGGTTCAACAGCATCTTCAATTTATATTAATTATGATCAAAACAATGGATTCTGCACATTGACTGTTCAGGAGATTCAAGTATGAATGCTAATCTAATAAAAGTAACTTGGCCGGAGGTACCTGAATAATGTCAGGAGCAATTAAAGTAGGTGGAGTAGAACTTGCAACACATTCAAGTTCTACTAATAATATAACATTAGATGATAATGTTGTATTCCCTGCAGGGCATGTTGTGCAAGTGAAGAGTAATAATTTTTCTTCTAATAGTAGTTCCGGTTGGATTGTTGCTACAAACACCGGAGGACAAACTAATAATCTTGGTTTATCAACTATCCAGAATAGATTATTGCCCACAAGCGCAAATCGTGTTTACGTAGAAGTAGTAAGTGTCAATATAAACATAAGTAACGCATCAAATAATATTTTAGTTTTAGCAAGTGCAGGTGTAGACTCCGGTACAATGTCTACTAAAGGTTCTTTTGGGTTTGCGGTAAATGTACCTTACAGTGGAAATGCTGGAGAGGCTTATGATTTAAGTAGTTTTCCTTGGTATCAAGCAAGTAATACAATGGGTAATTCCACTTCATACCCACCTGATTGGTCAGGACATTTTACTGTTAATGGGTCATTGGGTTATGTTTCAGTAGGTAGTCATAATGTTAAGTTATTTGGTTATGCCTATAATGAATCAAGTCCTTCTGGTACTCAAACTTTAAGAGTGAAACGAGCAGAGTTAACAGTGATGGAGATACAAGCATGAAGAAAGTTTTCGATTTATGTGATGCTTTGACTTCGTTATGTCCTAATTCATCATTTACCATTAAAAACGGAATTGTTGAATGGGTAAATATTCCTACCAATATACCAACTGAAGAACAAATTCAAGCAAAAATCCAAGAACTAGAAGCAGCAGAACCAATGAGATTATTACGAATAGAACGTAATCGTAAGTTGACTGAAACAGATTGGCGTTTCCGTGTAGATTTGTCGCCAAGTCAAGCATGGATAGATTATTGTCAAGCACTTAGAGATCTACCGGCAACTGCTGAACCACAACTAGATGAGCAGGGCAATTTAACAAATGTTGATTGGCCGGAGGTACCTGAATGAGTGGAGTCTTAAAACTTGGAAGTGTTACATTAGGAACAGAAAACAGTGGCAAGGTTGACTTAACCAATGTTGGTACAACTTCAGCAGTGAGTGTAACTCTAACTGAGATGAATCTCAGTTCTACAAATCATACATGGAATGTAAAAGCAATTGACGAGGCTATCGTTGGTGCAACAAATAACACTAAAGATGATAGTGATAGTGGTCAATTAGCAATCTATAATGGTACAACAAAGTTATGGGGTATCACTGAACATGGTTATAATGTCAAACCAAAAAATCCGGGGTTTGTGGCTCATGTTGTAGGAGATGGTAATTATAGAAGTTTGAGTGCAGGAAATAAATTTCCTGCTAACGGCACAAATTATAATCAAGGTAATTGTTATAACACAACAACTTATCAATTTACAGTACCCGTGGCTGGATTATACATTTTCACATTTAGTGCTATTACAGATCAAAGTAGTCAATCAAGACCTATGTTTTTCGTGAACGATCTTTCTAGTTACAATGGAGTACAGCATGGCATCTGCGGTAACATAGGAGGTTCAGCAACCAACAGTACATCTAGTTTAATATATTTACAAGCAGGGGATTATGTAGATGTGAGATCACAAGCCAGTAATATATACTATTACGCAGATGCACATTCTACATTTTCAGGTTGTTTAATAGGGTAAGACAAAAGGATTAAAATGGATTACAAAATAACTCTAACAGATACTGAAGATAAAGCACTAGGACATGTTGCAGCAAGTCAACAAGGTTGGATAGATAATGTTGTGCATAATCGTTGTAGGATTGCTATAGATGAAATTATCAAAGTAGCAGTGGATAAATTTCTCGCTGCAGGTGAATCAATGCCAGGAGATAAAGATCAAATAGTTGCAATTGCATTTGAGAGAGGTTGGGTTAAACTAGCTGCAAATTTTAGGTAAACAATATGGCAAGTAATAAATCAATAATTAAAGGGTTTGATAGTGAAGGATTACGACCTAGTAATGAAATTGTAATAGACAAGGATGTAGTAGTCGAAACTAATTATTCTCAATTATTAATTGGACCAACAACTGCTCCAAATGTGACAGTAAATGGAAATTTAAATGTTGTTACCGAAATAAATATTACAAATGATCTGAATATTGGCGCTAATGGACTAATGAATATAATAGGATAAATTGTGGGTAATTTAGTTTTTAATTCACAAACAGTGTTAACGCAAACAGGAACTAATACACCTGAAATTGCTAATCCTGTCTTAAACAAAAGTTTAACAACATTAGATACTACAGCCTCAAATGGTGCAACTTCAAATGCAGATAATACCGCACTACCACTTTTTGGATGTAGAGCATTTGTAAACTTCGATGGAACTACTTTTGCTGATATAGGTGGAGTAAATCATTGCACAATACGTGCATCTGGTAATGTAAGTAAGGTAACTAGAATTAGCGCAGGCATGTATACCATACATTTTGCCACTGCTATGCCTGATGCTAATTATGCTGCTACTGTTTCCGGAAATGTTAATACTAGTAATAATGATTTACGAAGGAATGATAGAATTTTTAATTATGCTCCAGAAAGTGTATCATGTGTTACAGGAAACACTGCTAGTAATGGTGATTCAAAAGAAGATTACACCCATGTTACCATAGCAATTTTTAGGTAAATATAATGGCAGGAACACTAAATATAGGTTCTAAAACTCTAGCAACACATTCAAGTTCTACTGGAATAATTTCACTTGAATCTAGTGTTGATATAAAAGGAAATATAAATGCAACAGGATCTGCACCAATTTATGCGTGTCGAGCTTGGGTAAATTTTGATGGTGTTGCAATAAATGGCGCATCAAATAATACGTCTTGTATTAGGGGAGGCCAAGGGATAACAAGCGTTTCAGAAAGAAGCGCAGGCAGATATGAATTAAATCTCAGTGGTTCTTTTCTCCTACCGTCTATAGGTGTATGTGTGGTTGCTAGTTGTTCTCGTTATGATTTTCTATCAGGTAATGATTCATACGGTGATTCTGTCGAAACTGGGGTGTATCAAGTTACAAGCACAACATCTAAAATTAGACTTAACTGCGGACACTCTAATAGCACTTATGATCAGTACCAAGTACATGCTGCAATTTTTTATTAAATTAAGGGAATAAATTTTATGCCATTTATTGGAAATCAACCATCATCAGAAACTATTTCAGATAGAAAATCGTATACTGGAAATGGTACACAAACAATTTATGGTGTTCAGTATGCCTCAAATTTTGTATCAGTTTTTCAGAATGGAATAAAATTAATTGAGAATAATGATTATACTTTAGATAGTTCTGGAAACCACATAACATTTGTAACTGCACCAGAGTCTGGTGATAAGATTGATTTGGTTGGCACTAATGAAATAACAGATTTAGCAAGATCAAGTTTAATTCGTGAGTCTTTTACATCAACAACAGGACAAACTCAATTTAATTTAAATACAAATATCTCTGTATCAGATAGAATTACTGTTTATCTAAATGGTATAAGATTAACTGAATTAGATTATACTTTAGATTTTACAAACAATCGTGTTACATTTTCCACAGGCAGACCTGTTGATGATACAGTTGCAGTTGAAATAGTCTCTCCTGGATTCAGAAGCAGTAGTCATTTTACAAGAGGTGACAAAGCACATCACTTAGGAATTGCGAATCCAAGCACATTAGTAAATAACATAACAATTGAAAATACCGAGAATGCGATGCTTGTTGGACCTTTAACTATAAATAGTATTGTAACAGTAAATGGAACATTAACAGTAGTATAAATATGGCAAATCGTATTCAACACTTAAGAGGTTCAGATAGTGAACATAATAATTTTACTGGTGCAAAAGGAGAGATTTCATTAGTAACAGATACCACATCAAATAAAATTCCAACTGGTGAATTGAGAGTCCATGATGGTAGCACTGCAGGTGGATTACAAGCACAAGGTAAAGGAATCGCAAAGGTTTGGGTTAATTTTAATGGGACGTTAGATACAACAGGAAGCAGTTTAAGTGTTAATGAAAATGTATTTGTCAGAGATTCGCATAATGTCACTTCAGTGACCTTTATTGGTACAGCAGACTACGAAATTAATTTTGCTAATAACTTTTCAAATACAAATTATGCAGTTACTGGAATGGCAGGGTATGGGGATAATAATAGTAACAATACTGGTATGCGAGTAGTTTCTATTAGTAGTAATGGTGATTTTAATACAACTATGCAAGTTTCGAAAGTAAGAGTTGCCACTCTTTACGGAAATGGGCAGGTTGAAAGTGTTAAGTATTGTAGTGTCGCAATCTTTGGATCTTAAAATTAATAAGTAAACAATATGGCAGGATCAATTACATTAGGCGGAAACACTATAGCAACACACACTGGTGTTGAAGGTGCAGGCACTGTACAAATACAAAATAGTGTATTACATGAATCTAGTTTACCAACTAATGTTGCTATAGTTAATCGTAGGTATAAAAAAGATGGATTGACAAAAGCAAATTATGCAAGATCTGCAGAAGATATACTAGAACATTATCCTAACAGCGCCAATGGTTATTATTATATCTGTCCTTTACAAGATAACATACCCATGCATGTTTATTGTGATATGACAGGTGGAGGATGGATGCAAATCCATTGTAGAAAAACTCTTAATTCATCAGGAAATAATCAACAGACTACTAGCATAGATTTTAGGAATATTTATTTTGCCAGTGCAACATACTTAGGTTATCATGTAACTACTAGTTCTGAAAGTACCTCAAGTTATTTACCGTCTATTACTGATCCAAATGGAAGTTTTAGAGACTCGGGTAATAATGTACATGAAGGTTTTTACACAAGAAGTGGAAACAACAGTTATAACTCTTCATACGTACACTTTTTTGATTATACCCGTGTATTAGGCACTCCCAGTAATCCGTGTGCATACAAAGACTGGCAAATAGAAGCACATTTAGGTTATGCTTGGGGATGGAGTGGTTTTTATATATCTGAGTATCCAAAACAAACAGAAGTAGACGTAAATGGTGCTCCTACAAAATATAGAACAACTGCTGCATCATTTTATAATAATAGTAGTAATAATATGTGGGCAATGGATATAACAGCAAATGGTTCTAACAATTGGATGCAAAGCGGAACAGGTTCTGGTATTGATAATATTCAGTCAATGGAAAAAATAGGTACAATTGTAAAAGGATGGAAAAACGATCAAGTTTCTACTACAAGTGCAGCTGCTACTGTTACAGGTACTGCGCCTGATTATTATGGTGTTTTAACAAATGTATTTCAAAGTCCTAGTTGTGTTGAATTTAGATATATAAGAGTAAAAAATTTATACTCAGGAGAATTATAATGTTATATGGACCACCACAACCAGACCTTGCTATAACATTGCTTAGACAAGAAAGAAATAGACTGTTACGAGAATCTGACTGGCGTGATTTATCACACTATCCTGGCGCAGATCAAGCAGAGTGGTTATTATATAGACAAGCACTGAGAGATCTACCAGCGAATGCAGAACCACAACTAGATGATCAAGGTAATTTAATTAATGTTACTTGGCCAGAGGCACCAGAATAATGTCATTATTAAAAGTTATAGATAAAAAAGCAATAGAAAATGTAAATGGAGAAAATTATCACCATGGTGCTATGTTTGTGAATTCAAATAGCATTACTAATACAGTCACACTAAATACCAATGAAAATGGTTTTATGGTTGGTCCTGTATCAGTGCATACTTTGACAGTAAATGGAAATTTAAGAGTAGTCGATTCATTAACGGTATCTACTGGAAATTTAACAATCGCAGGAGATTTAAGGATAGTATAATGCCAAATTTAATTTTAGGAACAACAACTGTAGTGACAGAAAGTTCAGGTTCAGCGACATTAGACTCAAATTTAGTTTTTCCTGCAGGACATGTTGTTCAAACGAAACAATTTATATTTTCAAAAGTTGCTAACACTAATTCTGGATCAATGACACAGATCACTGATGGATCTACAAATTTTAGAGATAGTATTACAGTAAAGGCAAATTCTAAAGTGCTTGTTAGAGCAACATTAACTTTAGGGTCAACAGGTAATCAAGGGTTTCATGTTGGTCTATTCAAAAGCACTGATGGTGCATCCTTTTCTGAAATTACAGCACTCCATAATGACTCAACTAGTCCAGCGAACAAAGGCACAAATTCCTCTATGTCATTGTTTCATCAAGGTCAATCTGGAAATAGATTAGAAAGAGGAACAATAGAATACCTAGACACAATTAATAGTGCTGGCACTTATCATTATGCTCTGTATTTTAGAACAGGATCTTCTGGAAGAGTAGTAGTAAATATAACACCAAGTCAGTATTCAAGTGGTAGTACAAATGTAGACTACGGATCATCAGCATCAGTAATGACTTTAATGGAGATTGCAGGATGAAATTTTTATGGGAATCATTAGAAGAATTATCCCAAGACTCTGAATTTAGCGGTGGGATGACATATGACAGCATTATTTGTTTAAAAGGCACAAAACCTTCTTTTGAAGACGTTGTTAGTAAAAATGCAGAATTAGAAGCAGCAGAACCAATGAGATTGTTAAGAGAAGAAAGAAATAGACTTCTTGCTGAAACAGATTGGGTATCTACTAGAAGTATTGATTCTGGTACACCATTATCTCTTGAATGGAAAACATATCGTCAAGCACTCAGAGATTTACCAGCAACAGCAGAACCACAACTAGATGACAATGATAATTTAACAAATGTAACTTGGCCGGAGGTGCCAGAATAATTGAGTTTAACATTTCTTTTGTATAAATAATTGTGTATAAACTTATATTTTGGAAAAATAAATGGCAATCCCCAATACAAGAGAAACATTCAAAAAATATTGTATTCGTGCATTAGGACATCCTGTTATTGATGTAAATGTAGATCCAGACCAAATAGAAGATAGAATAGATCAGGCATTACAATATTTTTCTCAGTATCATTATGATGGCGCAGAAAGAGTTTATTTAAAATATAAAGTCACGCAAGCAGACATTGATCGTGCCAAATCAGATAATACCTTACCTACTGTAACAGATATTGACGGTTCAACAACTGCTTCTTGGAAAGAAGCAAAAAATTACATTCCTGTCCCCAGTTCAATCATATCTATAATAAAAATATTTAATTTTAGTGACAAAGCAAATCTTAATATGTTTGATATAAGATATCAATTAAGATTAAATGATTTGTATGATTTCTCATCGACATCAATTATTCATTATAATATGACGATGCAGCATTTAGATTTATTAGATAATATTCTTGTTGGACAAAAACCTATTCGACATAATCAACACCAAAATAGATTATATGTTGATATGGATTGGGAAAATGATATAGTAGTTGATGAATTTTTAGTCATAGAAGCAATTCGTAAATTAGATCCTGCATCATTTCCTAACATTTGGAATGATATGTTTTTAAAAAGATATACAGTGCAATTGATTAAATTACAATGGGGTGCTAATCTAATAAAATTTAACGGTGTGCAAATGTTAGGTGGTGTAACAATTAATGGTGAAACGATTTATCAACAAGCACAAGAAGAGATTAATAAATTAGAAGAGCAAATACAATTGGCGTATGAACTACCCCCAGAAATTATGGTAGGTTAATATGCCTACATCAGTTTATTTTGATACTGGAACTATAAATGAGCAAAGATTATATGAAGATTTAGTTATTGAACAATTAAGAGCATTTGGACAAGAGGTTTTTTATCTTCCTAGAACATTAGTAAAAAGAGATGATATTTTAGGAGAAGATGTTCTTTCTAAATTTGATGATGCATATCTTATTGAAATGTATGTAGAAAATATTGAAGGATATGATGGTGAAAAAGAATTAATAACCAAATTTGGATTAGAAATACAAAATGAATTAACTTTTGTGGTTGCAAGAAGAAGGTGGGAGCAGTTAATATCTATTGACCAAAACCTTATTGAAAGCACTAGACCAAATGAAGGTGATTTAATTTATTTTCCAAAAACAAGATATTTTTTTGAAATATCATTTGTAGACCATGATGATCCATTTTATCAGATACAGAATTTACCAGTATATAAACTAAAATGTCGAACATTTGATTATAGTTCAGAAAATATTAATACTGGCGTTATAGAAGTTGATCAATTAGAAACAGATTTTTCAAGAAATATATTTGATTATCAGATAACACTAGAGACTGGCACAGGAGTAGGTAGTTTACTTATGGAAGGAACTGCTGTTCAATATATATTGAATGAAGATTATAAAGAAGATATAACAGATTTGAAATCGCAAAATGTTGAGTTGACTAAGGAGTTTCCAGCGATTCTTGATTTTACTGAATCAAATCCATTTTCAGAGACATAATTTATGTTTGGAGTAAATTTTTATCACGAAACTACAAGAGATGTTGTTGTGGCATTTGGTTCATTATTTAATGACATAATGTTGGCAAGAAAAGATTCTTCAGGTACAGTCACTCAAAGAATGAAAGTACCTTTGGCATATGGTCCAAAACAAAAATGGTTATCTAGAGTATCAGAGGATCCTAAACTTACAAAAGGTGTTGCAATTACATTACCTAGAATAGGGTTTGAAATTACTAATTTAGAGTATGATTCTACTAGAAAAATGAATCGTGCAATTAAAGTTAAAAAAACTGGTGATTCAAGCACCACAGTTGCATCTTCATTTATGCCTGTACCATATAATCTTGGATTTGAACTTTACATTATGTCAAAAAATTCAGATGATGCATTACAAATCGTCGAACAAATATTGCCATTTTTTCAACCAGAATATGCTGTTACATTAAAAGAAAGACCTGATTTAAATGTTATTAGAGATATACCAATTGTTTTAAATTCAATTAGTTATGAGGATAATTATGAAGGTGACTTTAATACTCGAAGAGCAATTATTTACACATTAACATTTACTGCTAAATTCTTTGTGTATGGTCCGGTAACTTCTCAGAAAGTGATTAAATCGGTGCAAGTAGATCAATATTCTAATACTCCTGATGTTGCAGTTTCAAGAGAACAAAGATATACTGCAACACCTAATCCTACAACAGCGTCATTTGATGACGATTTTGGATTTAATGAGACAACATCTTTCTTTGAAGATGCAAAGAAATATAATCCAAAGACAGGTAATGATGAACCAATCACTTAATACACTTGATGACATATTAGGTATTGCAGACATAGTTGAGACAACTACATCAACTGTAACTACTCCAAAAATACCAACAACTAAAATGAATGATGATGATATTGATGATGATTATAAATACCAAAGAGAAAATTTATACGCATTGGTAGAACGTGGACAAGATGCTATTGAAGGTATATTACATGTAGCAAGAGAGTCTGATCAACCAAGAGCATATGAAGTAGCAGGTAATTTAATTAAAAATGTAGCAGATACAACAGAGAAACTTATTGTATTACAAGAAAAAATGAAAAAAATGAAAGAGGGATCTAACACTGGTCCTAGAAATGTTACGAATGCATTATACGTAGGCAGCACTGCTGATTTGCAAAAGTTATTAAAAGGAAAAAAAGAAAATGCCTCTAACTAAAGTACAATCTACTATTATAAGTGACCAATTTTTAACAGAGTATTTAGGTGAAGTAGCAAGTGAGAGTGCTATGCTTCAAAAAACAGGACAGACAGGTGATTGGGTAGTTAGAACTGATTTGCAGAATGATGTTTTTATTATTATAAATAATGGTAATGGTTCTAGTATAACCGACTGGAAGGCATTAACGAATAAAAATTTTGTTAATACTACATTAGATGAAGTTGAAATATTTTCATTAGGAGGATTATAAATGGCGATAAATCTAACAACTCTTGAAAACACTCTACAAACAAAAATTAATGCTACAACAAGTTCAGATCAATCAAAAGAACTGTTTCTACTTTCAAAAGCGATAGAGTCAGCAGTTGGTAATGTAACAATATCAAATTTACAAGCAGAGGGTGCAACTCAGATTTCTAATATACAAAGTGCATCAGCAATACAGAGCATGAAAAAAGCTTCTGTTGCTATGGCATTAATTTTTGGTTAAACAATAGGAGCAAAATAAATGGCAAATCCAAATATAGTTAATCTTACTAATATTCTTGGTAAGACAGAACTAATAAGTTTATCTACTACTAGTGCAACTCAAGTACTGACAAATGCTGCCAGTTCAGGCAAGGTATTAAAAATCAACAGTATTTATGTTACAAATATTGATGGAACAAATGCAGCAAATATTACTATAAATTTGTATGATCAAGCAGCAATGGCAGGAAATGCATTTCCTATAGCTAGTACAATTAGTGTTCCTGCAAATTCTTCATTAGTCGTGGTCGAAAGAAATGCAGGTATTTATATAATGGAAGATAAAAGCATAGGAGCAATAGCAAGTGCTGCAAATGATTTAGTTGTAATTTGTAGTTATGAGGATATTTCTTAATGGCTAGAATAAATGGTGGATATATAGGAGTTTATTCTGATGAGTCTAAGGTCATGGGAATTAGAGATCTTAATACTACAGCATCTCAATCACAAAAAAGACATGGTGGTCGAGTTGGAACTAAAATAGGAACTAAATTTAGTTCTGGAATAATTTCTTATCATCAAATGAATATGATAACACATTTATATGATTCATATGCCTCATCATCAGGATTAAAAATGCGGTATCTAGTTGCTGCAGGTGGTGGAGGAAATGGTGGAGTGGTTAATTTTGGTGCTGATGCGTATTATGGTGGTCCAGGAGGAGGAGGAAGAGTTTATGATTCTGTAAGTACAGTATCATTTAATGCAAATCAAGCATATTCATTTACTATTGGTGTAGGAGGAAATAACGGGGTACAGTCAACAAACGCCAGTACAAATTCCCAAGATCTACCATCATATCCTTCAAATGGAGGAAGCACTATTTTTAATGGAACAACATATTTTGGCGGTGGACATGGAGCTTGTGTTGGGCATCATGCATATACATGTCCAATTGGCGCTGCAGATTATGCAGACCCACCTAGTGGATCTGGATATAATAATGTATGGACTGGCGGTGGATCAGGAGGGAGAGCATCAAGTACAACACAAGGTTGCACTTCCGCATATTCTGGTGGTGATGTAAGTGCTCTTCATGGAAACAATAATTACAATGGCGCTAATCCTACTTCATCTGGACCAAGTGGATTGAGTCCTGGAGCTGGTGGTGGAGCAGGAGGAATAGCAGGACAACCTACAGGATTAGTATCAGATATTACTGGAACTTCTGAAGAATATGGCAGAGGAGAATATAACTCACAATACGGATGTGGAGCAAGTGCTAATAATTTTTCTGATCCTGCTCAGCAAGGTTGTTTAATAATAAGATATGATGTACCATTCCAATTAGTAACTGGAGGTATAATTTCAACTGTGTTAGGTAGTGATGGTAGATCTAAAACTGTACATACTTTTAATACAAATCATTCTTCTTTAACAATTAATAATGTTATTAGTTTATTTTATATATTAGATAATGCATCCATTTAGATTTTATGTCAAACAATTATGATTCTTATTTAGGAAATCCACTTTTAAAGCGTGCAAATGTTTCAGTAGAGTGGTCAGAAGAAACCATCTCTGAATATCAGAGATGCATGGATGATCCTTTATATTTTATTGAAAAATATATTAAAATTGTATCATTAGATCAAGGGATTGTTTCTTTCGATTTATTTCCATTTCAAAAAGAAATAGTAGGAACAATACACAAAAATCGTTTTACAATATGTAAACTTCCTCGACAGTCTGGTAAAACAACAACTCTTGTTGCATATATTCTTCATTATGTTCTCTTCAATAATAACATCAATGTTGCGATTCTTGCAAATAAAGCAGCAACTGCAAGAGACATTCTTTCTCGACTTCAACTTGCATACGAACATCTTCCAAAATGGTTGCAACAAGGTGTATTATCTTGGAATAAAGGTTCTCTTGAATTAGAAAATGGTTCAAGAATTGTTGCAGGTGCAACATCCTCTTCTGCTGTTCGTGGAGGTTCATACAACATGATTTTTCTTGATGAATTTGCATTTGTTCCTCAAAACATTGCAGAAGAGTTTTTCTCATCTGTCTACCCTACAATCTCCTCTGGTAAATCAACAAAAGTTGTTGTAATATCAACTCCAAACGGAATGAATTTATTTTATAAACTTTGGAGTGATGCAGAAAATGAAATAAATTCTTATGTACCGATCGAAGTACATTGGAGTGAAGTTCCAGGTCGTGATGAAAAATGGAGAATAGAGACAATTTCAAATACTTCAGAAGAGCAATTTTCCAGAGAGTTTGAATGTAATTTTCTTGGGTCAACAAATACACTTATACATCCAACAAAAATTAGAACAATGGCATATAAAATGCCAATAAAATCTAATGTAGGATTAGATGTATATGAAGATCCTAAACCTGAAGGAACATATTTAATTGTAGCTGATGTTGCAAGAGGAACACAGAATGATTATTCTGCATTCATTGTTTTTGATGTAACAACAGTTCCATATTTAATTTCTGCAAAATATAGAAACAACGAAATAAAACCAATGTTGTTTCCTAATATAATATATGAAGTTGCAAAGGGGTATAATAATGCATTTGTTTTAATTGAAGTAAATGACATTGGCGATCAAGTTGCAAATGCTTTACATTATGATATGGAATATGATAATATGGTCATGGCATCAATGCGAGGTAGAGCAGGACAAATTCTTGGTGGTGGATTTTCTGGCGGCAAGGCACAATTAGGAGTAAAAACAACCAAAGCAGTCAAAGCAACAGGTTGTTCAAATATAAAACAAATAATAGAATCGGATAAACTTATTATACAAGATTATGACCTAATAAATGAATGGTCTACATTTATTTTAAGAGGCAGTTCTTTTGAGGCAGAGGAAGGTCATACAGATGATCTTGCAATGTGTTGTGTATTGTTTGGGTGGACAGTTCAGCAAACATATTTTAAAGAATTGACTAACGATGATATTCGTGCTAGATTGTTTTTAGAACAACAATCTCAAATAGAACAAGACATGGCACCATTTGGATTTATTGTTGATGGTGTCAATGATTATGAATCTGGTGAAATGATGGTTGATGAATACGGCACAAAATGGAATCCTGTTGTAAGAACATATGACAGTAATTGGTGAAAATCTTATTTTTATAAATAATAGTATTGAAAACAAATTATATGATTTTCAACATTTTTAGGAGACGTAAAAATGTCATTTCAAGTAAGCGCAGGTGTTCTCGTAAAAGAGATTGACTTGACAAATGTCGTTCCTGCTACTGCTACATCCATTGCTGGAATAGTTGGTGCATTCGAAAAAGGCCCAATGAGTGAAGTAACTCCAATTGGATCAGAGCGGGAATTGATACAAGTATTTGGAAAACCAAATAGTTCAAATTTTGAGAATTGGTTTTCAGCAGCAAACTTTTTGCAGTATGGAAATGCATTAAGAGTTGTAAGAACTAAAACAGGTGCAAGAAACGCTATTGCTTCACCTCCAACAATTGGTACTCTTACAGGTGATGGAAGCACAACTGCTGTTTCGTTATCTCAGTCAGTAAGCGATATTGATTTACTAGAGGTAACTAGTGACGGAGTTGTTGTTGCTACTACAGAGTTTAGTGTAAGTGGTACTACATTAACATTTGGTACAGCACCAGCATCTAGTAAAGCTATTGTTGTTAAGTTAGGAATACAGATTGAAAACAACGATTATTATGATAATAATTATGCTGATGGTAGTGCATCAGTTGGTCCATGGGCATCAAAATTTCCAGGAGCATGGGGAAATTCAATAGGTGTTTCAGTTTGTGCTAGCGCTGCAGCATATGAAACATTAAATGCCACAACAACTTCAGCATCAGTTCACGCTGTAGATGCTACATCAATTGCAGTAGCACAATTAAATGTATTTCAAGCAGGTGATATTATTCATTTTGCTTCCGATGCTGCAACAGGACATCAATATGAGATTGTAACTCATCCAGGCGGCTCTGGAGCAGGTAGTATTACAATACGAAGATTTGATGATCCAAAAGGTGGTGGTTTAAAGGTAGCAGTTCCAGCTGGTACACAAATTCGTAGACGATGGAGATTTTACGATTTATTTGATGCTGCTCCAGGGGTATCAACATATGCAGCAGGTATCGGACTACCTGCAAATGCTGCAGATGAAATGCATGTTGTAGTATATGATACACAAGGAAAAATTACAGGATTTGGAGTTGATGTTGCAGGAAACAGAGGAAGTTCTGTAATTGAAACATATGAATTTGTTTCAAAACACCCGAAGGCAAAAACAGCACAGGGAGGAACAAATTATTATGTTGATGTCATTAATCGAGGATCCACAAATATTTGGTGGATGAGTCATATTTCTGTTGGATCAGATTGGGGTACAGACAAAACAGCAACAAGTGCAGACACATCATTTGAAGCACCATCAATGCCAGTTGTTAATACTCTTTCTACTGCAAGTGATGATTATGCAGCAACTTCAGGTGAAACACTGTTAGCATACGATTATTTTGCTGATCCAGACATTGTAGATGTAAACTTAATTATTGGTGGTAAAACACCAGATAGTACAGATGGAACTGCACATGTCACAGGATTGATCACATTAGTAGAGGGTAGAAAAGATTGTATTGCATTATTCTCTCCTCGAAGGCAAGATGTTGTTGGAGTAACAAGTTCTATTCAACAAACATTAAATGTTAAAGCATTCTTTGACGGAATCGCAAGTTCATCATATGCAGTATTCGATTCAGGATACAAATATATGTATGATCGATATAATGATGTATATCGATTCGTACCACTTAATGGTGATATTGCAGGACTTTGTGCTAATACAGACAATGTTGCTGATCCATGGTTCAGTCCAGGAGGATTGAATAGAGGACAAATTCGTGGTGCAGTAAAACTTGCATACAATCCGATTAAATCTCAAAGAGATATTTTATATCCTGCAAGAATTAATCCTGTTGTTTCATTCCCAGGCCAAGGAACTATCTTATTTGGTGATAAGACTGCTTTGGCAAAACCAAGTGCCTTTGATAGAATCAATGTACGTAGATTGTTCTTGGTACTTGAAAAGTCTATTGCAAGAGCAGCAAGATTCCAATTGTTCGAATATAATGATACGTTTACAAGAGCACAATTTAAAGCACTTGTAGAACCATTCTTGAGAGATGTTCAAGGACGAAGAGGTATTACTGACTTCAGTGTTGTTTGCGATGGTTCAAACAATACAGGAGAAGTGATTGACCGAAATGAGTTTATTGCAGACATCTTCATTAAACCTTCTCGTTCTGTTAACTTTATCACACTTAACTTCGTTGCGGTTAGAACAGGTGTGGCATTTAGCGAGATAGGAGGTTAATTATGACAACTTTAGCATTAGACGGATTTAAATCGCAGTTCAAATTTGGTGGTGCTCGGGCGAATCAGTTCGAAGTTCAATTAGTTGCACCATCGGGTGTATCATTTGATGGTTCGACATTTAGTTTTTATGTTAAAGCAGCATCACTTCCAGGCCATACTGTTGAAGAAGTTGCTATAAACTATAGAGGTAGAATTCTTTATATTGATGGCGATCGTACGTTTGATACATGGTCGACAACAGTAATGAATGATACAGATTTTGGTGTAAGAAATGCACTAGAAGATTGGATGAATTATATTAACAATGTAAATACCAATGTTTCTGCTAGTGGTGGAACAGCAACTGAAATTAGTTCTATGATGTCTGACTTACGTGTAATTCAGTTTGGTAGAAATGCTGAAGGTGAAGTTCTCAAAGAATATGCTCTTAAGAGTTGCTGGCCTACTTCAGTTGGACCAATTGAATTAAGTTGGGACACACGTAATGAGGTAGAGACATTTGAAGTAACTTGGAGATACATGGAATTTGAGGCAATAGGTGCCTAATAAATAGTTCTACAAACTCAGTAGGATATAATAAATTATGGCACAAATATTTGGTTTTACAATCACAAGATCATCAGAGGTCCAGAAAAATCAACCGACTTTTCCAACCTCTGATGATGGTGCACAAGACATTGCAGGAGGTGGGTTCTTCTCACAGTATCTTGACATGGATGGTCGAGATAAGGGAGAACTTGATCTCTTGCGACGTTATCGTGACATCTCGATGCATCCTGAATGTGATTCTGCAATTGAAGATATAGTAAATGAAGCAATTGTATCTGATGAAAGAGACCAGTCAGTTTCTATTTCATTAGATAGATTAGATTATTCTGAAAAAATTAAAAAGAAAATTCGAGAGGAATTTGATAATATTCTTTCCCTTCTAGATTTCAATGCAAAAGGGCATGACATTTTTCGTAGATGGTATGTAGATGGAAAAATATATTATCATAAAATTATAGATTCTAGTAATCCAAAAAACGGATTGATAGAATTAAGATATATTGATCCTCGCAAAATTAAAAAGATGCGAGAGATTAAAAAAGGTAAAGATGCTAGTGGTGCAGAAGTAATTGCAGGTGTTGATGAATTTTATGTTTATAATGAAAAAGGTATTGAATATTCTACAGGCACTGCAAGTGGATTAAAACTTACTCAAGATTCTATAACATATTGCCCTTCTGGATTAATTGATGCACAAAAAGGATTAGTTTTATCACATTTACATAAAGCAATAAAACCTGTCAATCAACTTAGAATGATTGAAGATGCATTAGTTATTTACAGAATTTCTAGAGCACCAGAAAGAAGAATTTTTTATATTGATGTAGGTAATCTTCCTAAAGCAAAAGCAGAACAGTATTTAAAAGACGTAATGAATCGGTATCGTAATAAATTAGTTTACGATGCAAAAACTGGTGAGATTCGTGATGATAGAAATCACATGTCAATGTTGGAAGATTTTTGGTTGCCAAGAAGAGAAGGTGGTAGAGGAACAGAAATTACTACACTTCCTGGAGGTGCAAATCTTGGTGAGATAGACGATATAGAATATTTTAAAAAGAAACTATATAGATCTTTGAATGTTCCAATTTCTAGATTAGAATCAGAAGCAACCTTTTCGATAGGACGTTCTGATAATATTACCAGAGATGAATTAAAATTTACAAAATTTGTTCAAAGAATACGAAAAAGATTTGTTGTACTATTTAATGACATTCTAGAAACGCAACTTATATTAAAAGGTGTAATTGCTGCAGAAGAGTGGAACAGTATTAAAGAACATATACAATTTGACTTTTTACAAGATGGTTATTTTACAGAATTAAAAAATGCAGAGGTAATGCGTGAAAGATTTGATATGCTTTCGCAAGTCGAAACTTATGTGGGTGAATTTTTCTCAAAAGAATGGGTTAAGAAAAATGTTCTTAAAATGTCTGATGACGAGATTGATGAGATACAAAAACAAATAGATGATGAGGGTGGAGGAGAGGATGAGTTTGATGTAGGTGCAGAATATATTCCTCCTTTCGAAAGTGATAAGGATGAACCTGATGGAGAAATAGAATCACAATATTTAAAGGAAAAATAATGAGTAATGTTAGAGATTTTATTGATCATATTGATCAAGATAATAATTTAGATGCACAAACTGTATTTGATAATGAACTACAAACAAGAATTCAGCAATCTTTAAACAATAAAAGAGAAGAAGTTGCTGGTACATTCGTTTCCGATGACATTGAAGAATCGACTATTTTAGAGGCAAAATTTAAAAAAATGAGAAAGAAGGGTAAACCTTCAACTGACTGGCAAAAAAACATGGGTGAAAAACTTAAAACTGCAGCAGGATCATTGATGACTTTTAACTCTGATGGAACAATCAAAATGGATGTTGAACCATTAATGGATGCTAGGTATCAAGAAACAACTGCAGCGGTTGAACTTGTAGATGGTATTGTTAAACAATATGTTAAAGGTATGACATTTAATAAAAGTACATATGATGGTGTAAAACATACAGATGATGATGGAAACATATGGGAATTCGGAACAGCACCATTTGGAAGAAAAACTAAATATGTTATAACAATTAAACCACCTAAAACCTCTAAAGATTGAGAACATGTATAGACCATTTGAAGATTTTTTTACATCATTACAAGAAAAAAACGAACACAAATTATCAGATAATTACAAGTCTTTGTCACCTAAGATGAAAAAAGCAGTTGATGAAGTATTTAAATATTTAGAAAGCAATCCTTCTGATTTTTTAGCAAAGTTTGAAAAAACTATCAAACAAACTGCAAAAAAACATAAAGTTGATAATCAAAAATTAATGAAATATTTTGAAAAAGAAACACTAGAGATATAAGGAATAGAGATGAAACTCATCGCAGAACATATTAACGATGTAGAATATATCGTTGAGCAAAAATCTGGTAATATGAAGATCAGAGGAATCTTCATGCAAGCAGAGCAAAAAAATAGAAACGGTAGAGTTTATCCATTTCCAGTGTTAGAAAAAGAAGTCAAAAGGTATAACGAAGAATTCATAAATGAGAGTCGTGCATTTGGGGAACTTGGGCATCCTGATGGTCCAGTAGTAAATTTAGACAGAGTTTCTCATATGATTACACGACTTGAACCAGATGGGAAAAACTTTGTTGGAGAGGCAAAATTATTGTCTACTCCAATGGGGGAAATTGCGAAGGCACTAATTCGTGACGGAGGTAAACTTGGTGTTTCTAGTAGAGGCATGGGTTCACTAGAATCTAAAAATGGTGTCAATTATGTAAAGGATGATTTTTATCTTGCAACTGCTGCAGATATTGTTGCTGATCCTTCTGCTCCTCAAGCATTTGTTGAGGGAATAATGGAAGGTAAAGAATGGGTTTGGGACAACGGTATCTTAAAAGAAGTTGCAGTGAATCAAATCAAAAAAGAGATCGAAAAAGGTGCAAGAGCAGAAAATGTAAACTATAAGGCACTTGCATTCGCTAAATTCTTCAAATCAATGATTTGATAAATAATAATATAATTAGAACATTTCAAGGAGTATATCAAATGTCAGAATTAGACCAGACAATTGAGGAACTTGAAGCAGAAATTTTGGAAGAAATGAATGAAGATGCAAATGCTCCCAAAAAGTCTGCCAAAGGTCCAGATAAAATGCAATCAATAAAAGCAGAAAAATCAGTTGATGCTGCAAAAGGTATGAAAAAAGCAGCACCACCAAGTGTTAAAACTATTTCAGCAGAAACTGAATTAGAGATGGATAATGCTGAAGAGTTAGAAGAAGAGATTGATGAGAATATTGAAGAGATGAAAAAGATGATGAAGAAGGAAATGATGAAGAAAAAGATGAAAGAAATGATGAAGAAAGATAAAATGAAAGAGGAAGAAGAAGAAGACGAAGAAGAGATGGATGAGATGATGAAAAAAGAACGAATGAAAAAAGAAATGATGATGAAGAAAAAGAAAATGGAAGAGGTGGAGCACGATGATGAAGAAGAAGTAGATGAAATGAAAATGATGAAAGCTTCCAAAATGAAGAAAGAAGAAGAAGACGAAGATGATGATGAAGACATGGAAGAAATGATGAAAAAAGAGAAGATGAAGAAAGAAATGAAAAAGATGAAGAAAGAAGAGGTTGAAGAGCGTCTTTCTCAAGTCGATGTTACAGATGATGTAGAAGCACTTACAAACGATTCAGAACTAACTGAAGAGTTTAAAGAAAAAGCATCAGTCATTTTCGAAGCAGCAGTAAAATCAAAATTACGAGAAGAAATTCAAAGAATTGAAGAAGAAAAAGAAATAGAATACTTGCAATATATTGATGAATATAAGGATGAACTAACTGAAAAAGTGGACAAGTATATGAATTATGTTGTAGAGCAATGGATGAACGACAACCAATTGGCAGTCGAGCGTGGATTGAAGGGAGAAATTGCTGAAGACTTTATCTCAGGACTAAAGACTCTATTTGAGGAGCATTATATTGATGTACCAAATGAGAAGTATGATATTCTTGAGGCACAAGCACAGCAAATTGAAGAATTGGAGGAGAAACTGAATGAGCAGATTCAAAATAGTGTTGATCTAAATAGCAAGGTTTCAACTTATATTAAAGAATCGATTTTCAATGAAGTTTCTGCAGAATTGAGTGATACAGAGCAAGAAAAGTTTAAATCTTTAATTGAAGATTTAGAGTATATCGATGAGGAATCATTTAAGTTTAAGTTAAATGCTTTGAAGGAAAGTTATTTCCCAAAGACTAAAACAGTTTCTGAATCTGTCGACTCACAAAACACATCAGTTGAAAATGTTGAAGTAAGTGATTCAATGGCAAAATATTTGCAAGCAATTACTACTACTAAAAATCGTTTTTAATAAATTAAATTAAGGAATTAATATGTTTAAATCAGAACACCTTCAAGAAAAATGGTCACCCGTTTTGAATCATCAAGACTTGCCATCAATTGAAGATAATTACCGAAGAGCAGTTACATCTGTTATTCTCGAAAACCAAGAAAAAGCATTAAATGAAGATGCTAAGTTTTTATCAGAGGCAGCGCCAACAAACTCAACAGGAGCAGCAATTAGTAATTGGGATCCAATTCTAATTTCATTGGTTCGACGTGCTATGCCTAACTTGATTGCATATGATGTTGCTGGAGTACAACCTATGACTGGTCCAACAGGTCTAGTTTTTGCAATGCGATCAAGGTATACATCACAAGCAGGAACAGAGGCATTCTATAACGAACCAGATACCAAGTTTTCCTCTGGTGCAGGTGATGACCATTTCGGAACAAACCCAGCAGTATTAAATGATTCATCTATGAATACATATACAACTGGTTCTGGAATGACAACTGCTGCAGCAGAAGCACTTGGAGATTCCGCTGCTAATCCATTCGCAGAAATGGCATTCTCAATTGAGAAATTCAGTGTTGAGGCAAAATCTCGTGCATTGAAAGCAGAATACACAATGGAACTTGCTCAGGATCTAAAAGCAATTCACGGACTTGACGCTGAGACAGAATTGGCAAACATTTTGTCTTCAGAAATTCTATATGAAATCAATCGTGAAGTTATTCGAACAGTATACAAAGTTGCAGAGGTAGGTGCTCAAACTGATACTGCTAATGGCGGTGTGTTTGATTTAGATGTTGATTCAAACGGACGATGGAGTGTAGAGAAGTTCAAAGGATTGATGTTCCAAATTGAGCGTGATGCAAATGTAATTGCTCAACGAACTCGACGTGGACGTGGTAACGTAATTATGTGTACTTCAGATGTTGCAAGTGCACTAAATCAGGCAGGTAAATTGGATTATACACCTGCTCTTGCCAATAATCTAGGAACAGATGATACAGGACAAACATTTGCTGGTGTATTAAATGGAAAATATAGAGTCTATATTGATCCATTTGCTGCAAATGCTGCTGCAAAGCAATTCTTTATTATTGGATATAAAGGTGCATCTTTTGCTGATGCAGGTGTGTTCTATTGCCCATACGTGCCATTGCAAATGGTTCGTGCCGTTGGTGAGAACAGTTTCCAACCAAAAATTGGATTTAAGACTCGTTACGGAATGACATCAAATCCATTCGCAAGTGGTGCAACACCATATGCGAACGATGCTGCACGACTTGCTGCTAATAGCAACGTATACTACCGACGTGTACAAGTAATCAACATTATGTAATCTATGACCCTTATAAATAGAGGTATGTCAGACATACCTCTATTTTACAGGAAAAAATATGGTTGATCTAGTTGCTGCAAAAAGAATTCCTACCAATATAGATTACGCATCTCCTACTCAGTTTAGACTACAAATCACAAGACTTCCAAATGTAGAATACTTTATAGTTGCTGCAAATATACCTGATGTTTCATTTTCTGGTGATGCAGAAGTTAATACTCCATTTAAAACATTTTATAATGCAGGTGATATTCTTGAATATGGTGATTTAACTGTTAAATTTATGGTTAATGAATCTCTTGAAAATTGGGAGGAAATATATAATTGGATTAAAGGCATAGGATTTCCTCATGATAGAAAGGAATATCCTGCTATGATTGCTGGGAGTGAACTTGATCCAAAAAAATTATTTTCTGAAGCAACTCTAACTATTTTAACGAATAAAAATAATCCAATAATGCAAGTAGTATATAAAAATCTTTATCCTAGTGCATTAACAGGATTAGAGTATGATGTTCAACAAACAGATACTTTATCTATGACATCTACAGTGACATTTAAATTTTCAGATATTGAGTTGAGAAGGGTTATAAATAGTACTACATAATGAAGGAGTGAATATTATGAACTTTGATGAATTGCAAGAAATTGCAAAAATAGATATGAAAATAGATGAAACTGATCTTACTACTGAATCTTTAAAAATTCCTGAACTTCAGCATAAATACCTCAACTATTATTCTAATTTTAATCTTCTTTTAAAACAATCAGAAATTAAATATAAAAATTTATATTTAACTAAGTGGGAGCATTATGTTGGTAAAGAAGATAAACCACATCCTAAAAAAATTCTAAGACAAGACGCATCTATATACATAGATGCAGATGATGATTTGAATAAAATTAAAGTTTCAGTAGAATATTATAAAACAATTATCTTGTATTTAGATGGTATTTTAAAATCGTTAAATAATAGAGGGTTTCAAATTAAAAATGCACTCGATAATAAAAAGTATTTTGAAGGTCTAACATAGGAGCATATATGAAAAAGTTTTTAAAATGGTGGTTATTTGTAATTCTTATTATTATGGGAATTGCTACTAGTATATATTTTGACTTTGGAAATTTTCTTTATGAGAATGATTTTACAAAGATTAGTTTATTGATTGCAGCATTATTTGCTGCGTCAACTTCTTCCATAGGATATAAATTATGGACTAAAAAAGAACATCATACATATGACAAGGAATGGTTTGTAAGTGAGATGGTTATTTCATTAGGTATGATAGGAACTGTGGTTGGATTTATTTACATGCTTTACTCAGTGTTTACTGGAATAGATTTAACAGACACTTCTAATCTTCAAGACAGTTTAGCAATGATGGCAAAGGGAATGGGAACAGCACTTTTAACTACTCTTGTTGGTCTTGTTTCAAGTGTTCTAATTAAATGTCAATTAGTAGTGGTAGAAGATGAGGAATTATAATAGCAACCTTGCATTTGTTGATTTACTTTTTAATCTCATTTTAGGATTTGTTTTTCTTTTTATTATTAGTTTTATATTGATAAACGATCCTGAGAAAAAAGAAAGTATCGAACAAAAAGCAGAATACATGATAATTTTAAGTTGGGATGATGATTTAAATAATGATATAGATTTGTGGGTTCAAGGTCCAAGCGGAACAGTAGGATTTAGAAATCCACAACAAGGTAACATGTTTCTAGACAAAGATGATTTGGGTCATAGAAATGATGTAATAGTAAATGGAGGAGTTGAAAAAATTATCTACATAAACAGAGAAGTTACAAGTATTAGAGGATTTCAAAAAGGTGAATATATTGTAAATGCATTTTATTATCATAATGGTGATAAAGCAAATGTTCTTAATAAAGTATCAGTTGAGCTTGTAAAAGTTAATCCATTTAAAGTAATTTATCAAGGAACTAAAGATTTTGTAGA
>VTLG01015597.1_pt1 | contig 73153 bp, 50 predicted proteins | sample 4694571 | NCBI WGS metagenome assembly VTLG01 (sample SAMN12604809, study PRJNA352737) | marine metagenome | biome: ENVO:00000447; feature: ENVO:00000209|ENVO:00000569|ENVO:01000036; material: ENVO:00002151; isolation source: viral sequences binned using virsorter ...
AACACAGAGGTCAGTAAGACCCGGTTTCAACCGCAGGGACTACAATGCTTTTCGTCCCGGAGAAGCGATACCGACACAACAAAAGAAAATAGTCAAGATGTGTATGCAGGCTTATGAAAAGGTTGGTATCATCAGAAACGTTATTGACTTAATGGGAGATTTTGCAACTCAAGGTATTACTTTAGTACACCCAAACAAAACAATCGAAAAGTTTTACCGTAAATGGTTTGAGCAGATTGATGGCTTAGACCGATCAGAAAGATTCTTAAATTATCTTTATAGATGCGGTAATGTTCCTATCCGCAGAAGGACAGCAAAGATAAACAAGAAAAAAGAAGCAGAACTTAAGAGAAGTACAGCTGCTCCAGACATGAAAATACAAGATATCCCAGTAGCAAAAAGAGAGATTCCTTGGCGGTATGATTTTCTAAATCCTCTTGCTGTTGATATAAAAAATAAAGATGTCGCTATGTTTACTGGTGACATTGAGTATGTTATCAAAGTATCAAAAAACACAGTCAATTCATTGATGATGAACGGCGATGCTAACGGAAAGGGCCGCGACTTACCAAACTATTTGATCAAGAGATTTTCTCAGGGCGAAAGAGAGATTCCTCTAGACAAAGATAAGTTTATGATGTATCACTATAAAAAGGATGACTGGAACGTTTGGTCAAATCCTATGATATATGCCATTCTAGATGATATTGTAATGCTTGAAAAAATGAAGCTAGCAGACTTGGCTGCTCTAGATGGAGCTATCTCAAATGTGAGACTTTGGAGAATTGGTGATTTAGACCACAAGATTATTCCAACTAAGGCTGCAATTAACAAACTGAGAGATATCCTCGCTAGCAATGTTGGTGGAGGTACTATGGATTTAGTATGGGGTCCTGAAATTGATTTCAAAGAAAGCAGCACACAAGTATACAAGTTCTTAGGGGCAGAGAAATACCAACCAGTTCTAACTAGTATATATGCCGGACTTGGTATCCCTCCAACTTTGACTGGAGCTGCTGCTGGCGGAGGCTACAGCAACAATTACGTCAGTCTAAAAACTTTAGTTGAAAGATTAGAGTACGGCAGGGAAAAGCTTAAAGACTTTTGGATGAATGAAATTAAGTTGGTTCAAAAGGCTATGGGTTTTAGATTCCCAGCAGAGATACACTTTGATTCAATTATACTTTCAGATGAAGCCGCGCAGAAACAGCTTCTCGTACAACTTGCCGATAGAGATATTATATCTCACGAAACGCTACTTGAAAGATTTAGAGAGTTACCTACGATTGAGAAGATTAGAGTGAGAAGAGAAGAAAGAACTAGAACAAACGATCCGGGCGCTCCGAAGAAAGCCGGTCCTTTCCATAATCCTCAACATAAACAGGATATGGCTAAACTAGCCATGACTAAAGACGTTTTAGACAAAGATATGTATCTGGAGAGTCTTGGTCTACCTCCTGTAGAGGAAGAAATAGTGGAGACAAAAGACCCTCAAACAGAACGTATCGAGCTCGGTCCACCTCAACAAGAAGACAACCAGCAGCCTGAAAGTCCAGAAGGAGGCAGGCCATTTAATTCTAGAGATCAACAAAAACGAAAACAAAAGAGGGTTCTTCCAAGAAGCAGTGATAATGTAGCCGCAACCCTTTGGGCTTATGAAGCGCAGAAGAAAATATCAGAGCTAGTTACACCAATGGCGTTGGCTCATTTTGAAAAGAAAAACGCTAGAAGTCTTACCAAATCAGAGTTTGATCAATTAGAACATCTAAAACTATGCATACTTACAGGCATAAAACCATTTATGGAAATAGACGCTGATGTAATTAAGCAAATCATTGATTCTAATACGAAGCCATCGAAATCCTTCAGTCTTGAAGTGGATAGTGCGGTCAATAAGTTTTCTGAGACCCAAGATAGAAAACCAAGCATCGACGAAATGAGATATATCTACGCCTCCACCTTTGCATCGTTCGCCTAGTTTTTAGGCAAAAACAAACAGAAAAATCTTTTTTTGTGTATTATCATGTAAGGAGACTTTATATGAAAGCATATGCACAAGAAATAGAAGATGGCCTTCAGGAATTGATTGAAAACAATACCACTATTGCGTATTGCGCTCCTGTTATTTCTGAAACCAATACACTAAGTACTACCGCCGGTAAATACGAAGAAGACCGTGCGTTAGCTCTTAATTTTTTAGGCCTAGAGGATACTCAGGCTGAGAACAAAGAGCAGATAGACTTATATTATTTAAGTTCTGTTTTAGTTAGTACCGGGTGGAATAAAAATGATGATGTTTTCAATCCACAAGAAATGTGGGAAGCACGTTCCACTCCAGAAGACAAACAATTCAATTATATGCATAATGAAAAAGATATAATTGGTCACATAACCGCCAACTATGTTGTTGACTTTGAAGGAAACAGTTTAGATGGCGATCTTTCTTTTGCAGAGGCTGGCGAACCAAAAGACTTTAATATAATTACACAGGGTGTTCTATATAAGTCTTGGAGTGATCCAGAGCTACGCGAGAGAATGAATAATATAATAGAAGAGATTGAGGAAGGAGATAGATGGTATGTATCTATGGAATGTCTGTTCCCAAATTTTGACTATGCACTGAAAGATGAAACGGGTGCAAGCAAAATTGTAAGAAGAGAGGAAGCTTCGGCGTTTTTGTCAAAGCATCTTCGCGCTTACGGAGGAACAGGGAAGTATGAGGGTTATACAGTGGGTAGATTATTAAGAAATATATCTTTCTCTGGCAAGGGCTTGGTTTCTAAACCTGCTAATCCTCGAAGTGTCATTTTAAATGACAGTAAAAGTTTTAGTGAAAATGATAGTGAACTAGTTGCTGTTTCATCAATAAAGGAGACTAAAATGTCCGATGTTTTACAGAAACAGTTGGAGGAAGTCAAGGCTGAACTAGCTGAAGCTCGAACCACCAACGAAACTATGAAGCAGGAAATGGAGGCTCAGAAAACAGAAGCGATTGAAAGTCAGTTGCAAAAGTTTGAAGAAACTATTTCTGCTAAGGATCAGGCTATTGCCGAAGTCCAAGCTCAGGTAGAAGAAGCTCTAGCAAGAGTTAAAGAACTTGAGGAAGCTCTAGCGGCTTCTGAAGCTGCTAAAGAAGAAGCAATCGCTCAGGTTGCTGAAATCGAAAAGGCTGCTGCGCTCGAAAAGAGAGTTGCTGCTTTGACCGAAGCAGGTCTTGAAGGTGAAGAACTGGATGAGGCTATTGCTAAATTTGAAAATCTTGATGAAGAAACTTTCGACTTTGTTGTTGCTGCAATGACGAAGAAGAAGGCGGAAAAGAAAGATGACAAAGAAAATCCTTTTGCAAAGAAGGATAAAAAAGAGGATGAAGAAGAAGCTCCAGCTATGATGAAGAAGAAAGCTGAAGTGGAACCTCTTGAAGAAGAAGTGGACGAAGCAGAAGCTGAAGCCCAAGCAGAGGAATTAGAAGAAGCTGTAGAAGATGAAGATATTGCAATGGCAGAAGCTATTGACGATGAAGATTCTTCTGAAGAACTTCGTTCTACCGCAAGCGAGTGGTTTGGTTCTCTTCTAAAAACAACTGCGAACCTTAAGTAATTTAACAAGGAGAAATATATAATGGCTCTTAAATCAGATAGAAATGAACTACAGACTGATATTAGCTTCTTCATGAATGAAGTTGCTACTAGAGGTGGTGTGGTTTCTTTAAGCACTGGTGGTAGTGGTGCAGCAATGGATCAAGGCGCTGCTTTGGTTAATTATGCTCCACAAGGCCCCGGAGCGTCCGGCAAAGTTCCAATGGGGATTTTGTTGAACGATATGGTTAATCTTGACTTAACTCGTCAACACATTAATCAACATAAAGACGAAGTACAGAAGGGTGGTAAAGTTACTATCCTTCGCAAAGGTTATGTCGTGACTAATAGTATTGAAGGTACTGAGCCTAGCGCCGGTGACCTTGCTTATCCTGCTCATAGTGGTAACATTGCTAAAAGCGATATTATCGACGATAGCGCAGGAACACCTAGTATTGGTCGCTTTTTGTCTGGCAAAGATGAAGATGGCTACTACAAAGTAGAAGTCAACCTACCTTAATTATAGCTCATAAAGGAGAATAAGATAATGAATATGAAAGAACGTCCTTCTGATGAATTTATCGCATTGCTAAAGCAATCCGGTAGTTCAGATAAAGCAGTGGCTATCGAAGCCCAGCGTGAAATCGCTAAGGCTTTGGAAACACCATTGCGTAAAGGTGTTTTATTCGGTGATGTCGTAACTTCCATTTATGAAGCTATGCCACTTGAACCGGGTGCTACACCTGAATTTCCACTCGACCTTCTTGCACCGGGAACAGAAAGTGAGCACATTGCTTACACTAATCCGGGTCATGGTCGTATTCCAGAACGTAGCGTCGAAGGCGATTACGTCATGGTTAACACTTACGGAATTACCAGCTCGATTGATTTCTTGCTGAAGTATGCCCGTGAAGCTAACTGGAACGTTATTGCTCGTGCGATGCAAGTTTTGGAAGCATCATTTGTTAAGAAAATCAACGACGACGGATGGCACACTTTGCTAGCCGCATCTGTTGATAGAAATATTTTGGTCTACGATGCCGACGCAGCTGCTGGTCAGTTCACAAAACGTTTGGTATCTCTAATGAAGACAGTTATGCGTCGTAACGGCGGTGGTAACAGCGTTACTGCTAATGGTCGATTGACTGACCTGTACCTGTCTCCAGAAGCCATCGAAGATATCCGTAACTGGGGTGTCGATCAGCTTGACGAAGTTTCACGACGTGAAATCTACGTGGCAGCTGACGGAGGAGCTCCTTTAACGAGACTCTTCGGAGTTAACCTGCACGACTTGTTTGAGTTGGGCGATAATCAAGAATACCAAAATTACTTCACTAGTGATCTTGGTGGTTCTATCGCTACTGGCGACGTTGAACTTGTTATTGGCTTGGATCAAGCCTCTAGCGATAGTTTCGTAATGCCAGTTAAGAAAGAAGTTGAAGTTTATGAAGACGAAGCTCTTCACAGACATCAGCGTCAAGGTTACTACGGTTGGGCCGAAATTGGCTTTGGTGTACTAGACAATAGAAGAGTTCTCGCTGGCTCCTTCTAATACTTGCGCACTCAAGTTTAATAAGAACCGTCCTGTTAGAGATAATAGGGCGGTTTTTTTATTATTTTTGTGTATATAACAGTAAGTCCATGATAACCAAAAGGAGAATATAATGGAGCTATTGATAAAAATAAACAGCGCAGATGGTGATAAATCATATAAAGATGGCGACATTGTTCAAGCATTTTCTAATGAAAGAATATTATTAGCTAACGCCCAAGCTATTTGCAGCGTAGATAATTTCAATTTAGATTCAGTTTCTGGCTTAAGATATAATGATACATTGTTAATGAAATATATGGAAACCTGCAGTCTTTATAAGGTCGAAAGAATAAGCACAAACTCAGCTAGAAGAACAAACCTTTTAACTTTAGAACAAGACGTAATAAGCAATTCTCCAAACACAGACGGAGAATCCATATGGATAGAAGATTATTTAGCTAGAAGATTAAAGACTAATCGTCATAAAATTTTTGGAGCAACCGGCTCTGAAATTTGGTACAGTGGATCTAGACCTGTAGATCTTGATGTTATTTGGAATCATATCGAGTCGGAGTCTGATAATCTTAAACAAAACAATAAATATTGGAAATTCACTTCACTAGAAAAAAGACATTTTTATACCATGAACTGCAGGGGTAATGCTGGAGGTATTATCCAAGAGTTATCAGGAGGAACTGTTACTGAGCGACATGAGGAAGTCATTACAGGCGACGAAGTTATTGTCGCTAGAAGAAAATGGCAGGTTCCTTATTGGGACTTAGGAGTCAATGTTGACGACATTAGAAATCAAGACAAAGAAGTTGACGGAAGAGTTGATCTTGACGAAAGACCTTTTGTAGACGATATCAATATAGACAAAATTGAAGCTGGAATAATAGTACTATAGAATCATGCTGGCGACGGCTAGCAATTAACATTATAACTAATAGGAGTATTTTGATATGACTGCTATGTCAAATTATTTAGAAAACAAACTCATAGACCACCTCCTTAGAGGAACATCTTTTTCTGCACCGAGCAATATCTATGTTGGTCTAGTAGGAAAGTATGATGCAGCTCAACTAGAAGCTGGTACGCTAACTCACGAACTTTCTGGCGGATCTTATGCTAGATCATCTGGTATTAAAGGTGACGCATACTGGAGTGCAGGTTCTACTGATGGCTCTACTGATAATGAACAAAATGTAGAGTTTACCACTGCCTCCAATGAGTGGGGTCATGTGTCAGGGTTGTTTGTCGCAGACGCTTCCTCCGGTGGAAATGTCCTCTTGTACGGGCAGCTAGGCGCAACTAAATTTGTAGAAAATGGCGACCAGTTCATTATTTCAGCAGGTGACTTAGACATTACCTTTGCTTAATTTTTTATAAGGGGCAGAGGCAATGGCACTCGTAGTTAAAGATAGAGTAAAAGAGACTACTATAACCACTGGAACTGGCACCATAACTCTTGCCGGGGCTGTAACTGGTTATCAAGCTTTTTCTGCTATTGGCAATGGTAGCACAACCTATTATGTTATCGAAGATGCTAATGGTACTGATTGGGAAGTCGGTATTGGGACGTATACTTTGTCAGGAACCACATTGGCTAGGACGGATGTACTTGCAAGCACGAACAGTAATAGCGAAATAAACCTGAGTAGCGGCACACACACCGTTTTTTGTGGTTATCCCGCCGGAAAATCTGTACATGTTGGAGCTAATATAGATATCGGGAGTTTTAGTTTTACAGCTGAAACCCTCGTTTCTGATGTTGCAACTGGGACTGCTCCAATTACAGTTAGTTCTACTACTAAAGTTACTAACCTTAACGCAGATCAGCTAGATGATCAAGAGGGAAGTTACTATCTAGATTTTAGTAATTTTGTCGTTGAAGCCGGTGAAATTGCTAACGCAAAACTAGCAAACTCTTCTATAACAGTTTCTGATAGCGAAGGTACACCAAATACAACTGCTATAGCTTTAGGTGGCACTTTAACATTCGCAGGCACGGCCAATGAAACAACAGTAATAGAAAGTGGAGGAACAATTACTATTGGACTGCCTCTTAGTATCACTGCGAATCTGACTGGTAATGTGACAGGTAACACTAGTGGTAGTTCCGGCAGTTGCACGGGCAACTCAGCAACAGCTACACTGGCTAGCACCGTTACAGTAACTGATTCTACGGCTGATACGGCTTTTCCAGTAGTATTTCATGACGAAAGCAATGCCCTCCTTGATGACACCACGGCGTTTACTTATAATCCTAACTCAGGCACGCTTGTGGCAACAGCGTTTTCCGGGCCATTGACTGGTAACGTTACTGGTAATGCTAGTGGCAGTTCGGGTAGCTGTACAGGTAACTCAGCAACAGCTACATTAGCTAGCACAGTTACGGTAACTGACTCGACTTCTAATACAGATTTTCCTATTGTATTTCATGATGAAAGTAACGCTCTTCTCGATGACACTGGAGCTTTTGAATACAATCCTAGCACAGGAACAATAACTCTTACTGGTGCAGTCATTGATTTTAATGGCAGTACAGGAAACAACAAGCTTGAATTAACAGACAATCTTGCTAGTGCTTTAGATATTACAGAGTCTAGTAACTCTTATATGAAGTTTACAACCACAGACAATGCCAGTAGAATTGTAACTAACGTCGGTGTTGTAGGAAACACAACTGCACTTACTAGTCAGTCGGGCAGTGTTGTTATTAATGCTGCTTTGGGCAACTATTTTACTGTAGCAACAAGCGGAAATATAACAGGTTTAGATATACAAAACGCCGTGGTGGGTCAAAAAATATTAATTAGATTTGCATGGGGAGGAGACCATACTCTTACCTTTACAGATACTGTTGCTTTTCCCGGAAACACTCCACCCGGAACCACAGCAAGTGGCGTAGATGTTATTGGTTTTGTATGTACAACCGCTTCGACTCACTTTGATGGGTTTATAGTTGGCGAAGATTTAAGAAGTTCATAGGGGTGATATATGCCAACAAGTACAGTAAGTATTGGATCAAATCAAAGTATATCCACAGTCACTCCTGCTAGCAGTTCCGGTAGCAACCCTTATGTTATAACATTTACATCGACTCCAAGCTCAAATGTCGCTGTCGGAGATATATTCGTGATTTCTGACGAAAGTAGTTTTTTTGGAACGTACACTTATTTGCTCACCAATATTTCTGGAAGCAATTATACTCTGAAACAGGTTGATGATGGTGGCAGCGGCATGGGTGATATGAGTCCTTATGGTAACTTTATGGATATGTCTTACTCGCAGGCTTCTGGTGTTTTTAAAAGAGCCTTCTCTACAATTAGTTTGTTTGAACAAATGATTGACGATGCTAGCCCAAAATATTGGGGAAGCAGCGACGATGTTGTCGGTGAACTTCATTCAGATTCCCCCTTTACGGATGCAACTGTTAACTTTAATCAAAAGCAAAGTTTGTCTTCTGTAAAATTGACAGTAAATTCAGACGACAGGCATGATGGTACAGCAGAAAGTGGAGTTTTATGGAAGCCAACAGCCAATTCTGGACATGACCAAGGTATCCTTAGAATTGATATAGACGATATGACTGCTGAGTGGTTAGACATTAGTTTTGACAGCTTGGACTCTAACAATACTAATAAGGGTATAGTTCTTGTAGGAACGAATAATAACAATATCATAAGAAATAATCTTATACATGATAAAGGCGGAAACCCCGGAAACAACGGCCCATTTATGATTCATGCACTAGCAGCCGGGGCTTCATCAGACAGCCTTTATATATTCAATAATATTATATACAACATAGTTGAAACATCTAATGATAGTGCAAGTGCAGTTAATATAAATTCTTGGGCTGGAAATGCATATATCTACAATAATACCGTATATAACATACAAGGACAGGGTAGCGGTAAGCACGGGATAGGCTTCAGGTTTGGTAATCCCTCAAGCTCAAACACAAGAATAAAAAATAACATAGCTTCTAAATGTGAAGGCGATAACAATAGGGCATATTGGAAAAATAGTTCAGGCTCCACTGTGGATTCTGCCAACAATCTTTCCGACGATACCACTGATGCTGCCTATAATGCAGAAGACATGTCAAAGAACTTAGATGACTCTAGTGCCTTGGTTGGAAAAACCGCAGCTCAAATAGATTTTGTTTCTATCACTACCGATTCTGAGGATTTACACTTAGATGTAGACTCAGTATGTAGAAAAGCAGGGGTCGATTTAGGCACAACCAACGGTGTTAATATAGATATAGACGGCCTTGATAGAGATGCCACTGGGGTTACTTGGGACATTGGGGCAGATCAAGCAAGCACCGCAGATACTGGAAGCCCAGCATTTTTAATGTTCGTAGATTAGGAAAACAAAATGGAAATCATAGTAAAAATTAATGATGGGTCATCGGAAACTTCGTACAAGGATGGCGACATAATACAAGCGTTCACCCTAGATGAGATATACTTTCATCACGCACAAAACAAGTGCAATGTTAGAAATTTTGCTTTAACTACAGACGGAATGAGATCTCCCCACCCCCTACTGATAAAGTTTTTAGAAAAAACAAAAACATACAAGTTTGAAAGATTAAACTCAAACGAAGTTAGAAGAACTAACCTTCTAACAGATGAGCAAGATATATTAAGCACAACCCCAAATGCGGGCGGTGAAAAAATTAATGTTTACCAGTATGTCACAAGAAGGCTGAAAAACAAACACCATTTGATGTTTAGAGATAACGGGTTAGAGTATTGGTATACAAAAGAAAGAAACAACATAGACATCGATGCCGTATGGAACGACATAGAAACACATACAGGCTTCCTACAGTCTGACCATACAAGGTTTCCATTCTCAAGCATGGAAAAAAGACGCTTTGCAGCTATAAATATGTCTGGTAGAAGTTATGCTGGCGAGTCATTTACTAGGGTCGAATTGTCTGGAGATACTGTTCATGTTCGACAAGAAATTGCTCTTGAAGATCCTCCCGAAGAAATATCAGAAGATTATGATCCAGTTGTTTTAGCAAGAAGGAAATGGTTTGTACCCTATTGGGATTTGGCTACATCGCTTGGTAACTCCGTGGATGACTTAAGAAATCCCAACAAGGAATGTGACTGTAGAAAAGCAATGGATGAAAGAGAGCATATTGACATACTAACTTTTGATAAAGTTTCGGAAGGAATTATATAATGGAAAAATGTCAGTGCCCCAAGCATGGGTTTTGTCAATACTACAAGCAGGAGATGACCTACGATCCACCGAACTGGCAGTGGTGCCAATCAGCCACCCCCGAAGAAAGAGAAAAGTATAAATTAGACTGCGAGAAAAAACACTCTAGAGAAAAAGAAGAGCTAGATAAATTCTCAGACGCACAATATATAACCAATGCACAGCTAGTTAGAGATTGCAAAAACTTACTGTTACCAAAAATAGGCAATTTACATATTAAAGGCGTTTTAGGCTTACCTCGATCTGGGATGTTTCCGGCCAGTATGATTGCTATGTGGTTGAACCTACCTCTTTATTTTTTAGACCCTCAAGGTAACCTTCTACCAATGTCGGGTGCGACCAAATTTGGCGGAGTTAGAATGCTAGACCACAAAGGATCTAACGGTAGATTACTAGTTGTAGATGATACTGTTTACTCTGGGAAAGCGATGAAGAATATTAAGTCTAAATTATTAGAGGACGTATACTCCTGTGCTGTTTATGTAAAACCTGCATCCAAAGACGTTATTGATTTTTACGCTAAAGAATTAAACCATCCCCACTTATTAGAGTGGAACCTTTTTAACTGTACATACATTCAAGACTCTTTGTTAGATTTTGACGGAATACTTTGCCCTAACGTTCCATTTGAGATATTGGAAGATGAAGAAAAGCACAAAAACTGGCTATTCAACGTCAAGCCCTTTTATCATAGACTGCCCAAGTCTAAATGCAAGGGTATAGTTACCGCTAGATTTGAAAGATACAGAGGTATAACTGAAGACTGGCTAAAAAGATATGGTGTCAAGTATGAGTCGCTAACGATGATGCCAAATGAAATGGAAGAGGAGAGACTTAGAGATCACGTAGAGACCTCCTCCACGTATAAGGCAAAGCACTTCGTTAAATCAGACGCTAAGTTTTTTATAGAAAGTGAAGTCGCAGAAGCGGTTAGAATAAGAAATAAAAGCGGCAAGTTTGTTATTTGCCCAGAGGAGAAAGATGGATAAAATAAAAGAATACGAAACAGTTCATGAACTTTATTTAGATATACCTAAAGATGGCATAGGTGCCGAGATCGGAGTTTGCAAGGGTGTTAATGCAATATCTCTGTATCATTTAACAAAACCTAAAAAATTTCATCTTTGCGACATCTGGAGAGAAAGACACCCCAACGCCTGCTTGATTGAATACCCATGTCTTTGGGAGGACGACCATAGAGAATTAGTCGGAAGGTTGTTTCAAAGAGAGATAGAGCAAGAGGTAGTAGAGCTACACAGAGAATATGGTGGCAACTTTTTATACAGTTTAGAGAATGATTATCTAGACTGGATATACATAGATGCGTGTCATGATTACAAGTCTGTTTCCATAGAAATAGAAAACGCCTTACACAAAGTTAAGAAGGGTGGATTTATTATGGGTCATGATTATGTTACCAATTGCCAAGTCTGGAAAGCTGGCGTAATAAGAGCCGTTAACGAGCATATTCAGGCCGGTAAAATCAAAATGGTTGGTATTAGCATAGAAAGATACCCCAGTTATGTGTGTGAGGTATTATGATATATTTACCTAAAAGAGCAGTTTTTGTTCATATACCTAGAACAGGAGGCAATTCTATAAAGAACGCAATTGCTACAAGCTGCATTGGACTTGGAATTCCCTCGCTCGTCAGTACCATGCCAACTTTTATAAAAGAATTTGACAGGTGCCAAGGACATCAAACCGCCGCAGTCCTGAAGAGCTATATAAGGGAGTGGAATGATATTTACAGGTTTGCCGTTCACAGACCAATCGACGAGAGGTTTGAAAGTATGGATAAGTGGATCAAAAAATTAAAACGCCTACCATACCACAAAAACCCTCTCATAGCAGAAGAGATAAAGGAGTTTATGGACATAGAAGATCACATGAAATTTTTCAAAGAAAACTGGATGGGCCATACAACACAGTACTTCACACAAGGTCTTTACGGCGAAGATCTTGGTGTAGAAGTGTATAATTATGAGGATTTACCAAATAGGTGGCATGAGATATGCGACAAATGCCAGATCCCTAGATGTGAATTACCCCATTTAAATAGATCTTTATAGGAGATAGTAATGGCTATTTTTGAATTAGCTATAGCGGACGAAGATGTACAACGAGTTTTTGACGCCATCTGCAACAATTACAACAGACCGGAATCCGTTGACAATCCAGACTTTGATGCCGCACAGCCAGATAGCGACGAAAATCCCGCTAGAATAGACAACCCAGAAACACAGGGGGAGTTCGTCCATAGGATAGTGAGGCAGTTTTTAGCAGAGCACGTAAAATCATATGAGATTAAGAGGGCCAAAGAACAGGCCGCTGAAAACGCATCTCCATCCGTATCAATTACAGACCCCCAAGCATAGTTTCACTTTTTTGTATTTTTAGGGTATAATATAATGTTATTTGGAGCATCGGCTTGGATGGAACTGCCAATGTGCGACGATGTTATTCAGTCGCTAAATGGTGATGACTTCAATTTTCCATCAGTCATAGATACACAAATGGCAATTGCGGGAGTCATAGACCAAGAGTTACCTTTAACTCAAAAAATAGAAACTGGGCACGAACTTACATTGAAAATGGATAAAGTTTTTAAAGTTTCATTACAAATAGATAAGAACTACAAGCATACATTATCATAATAGGGTTCAAATATGGCAAGTCAAATACACGAAGACGATATCGGAACCAAGTTTTTGGTTACGGTCACTGATGATGGATCTGCTGTGGATATTTCCTCAGCTACGTCTTTGGTTATTTATATAAAAAAGCCAGATGGAACTACATTGACCAGAACTGGCGTTTTGAACAGTGACGGCACAGATGGTAAAATGTACTACATTAGTGTTTCTGGAGATTTAGACGCAGCCGGATCGTACAAGATCCAAGGCAAGGTTTCCCTATCCGCAGGAACGTTCTACACCAGCATCTCAACCTTCAAAGTTCACTGTAATATATAGAGGTACTCAATATGTCGTGGCAAGGTCAAATGGGTCTCATTGTAAGACATCTTATTAACGATGTAGATCCCGATAAATACAAATTTTCAGACCACAGGATTGAAACCTCGATTCTCGTGGCAGCTCAACTATGTCAAATGAACATAGACTTTCCAAATAGTTATACAATAAACGTAGAAAGTTGTACTCTCTCACCAGATCCTACATCTACCGCCTCTCAAGACGACGCCTTCATAACTTTGATTTGTTTGCGTACAGCGTGTATAATTATAGGAAGTGAAATAAGAAGCGAGTCTGGTAATGCTATCTCCATTAAAGACGGTCCATCCGCAATCGACTTAAGGGGAGTTACGCAAACGCTAGCGGTGCTTTACAAAGATTTATGTGATAAATACGAACACCTTTCGTTAGAATACAGAGCTGGCAATAGTGTTGCTGGCCAGTCGATTCTTGGTCCTTACAGCCCAGGTGCCGACTTAATTTCCAGAAATAATATGGGTCATAGCCACAGATCTGGCGGATATTTTGATTATTAAAGGAGAAGCTTAAATGCCAAACATGTTAGACTCTGGCCATCTAGTAGCCAGTATTCAAGCCGACTTAGCGGACAACAATGCTGGTTTAATATCAGCGTTTGATGTTCGACATAATATGGAGGATATCGCGTATTCGATTAACCATATTGTTGCTAGTGGAGACACTAAAACTGAGTTTCCATTTTTCAACACCGTTAGGGTCACTTCAGGAGACAGACTTTCAGCTGCATCAGCTAGCGAAACGAATGGTGACATTGTAATTGAGTCTGGTATTTTCTTTGATAATCCATACACTCAAGCCAACAGCCTGCACGATAAACGTCAAGTACAACCTTGGCTAGGTGAAGAGAGGATTGATCACGGAAGTATTGCAGGCCTAGGTGATGATGACCACGTCGTGTACTACAACCTAAATGGCGTCCGTGCTTTGACGGGCAACATGAAAACCAATGGCGTTTGGATAAACGCTTCTGGCCAAACTAATGCTGGCATCAAATTTGTAGTCGATAGCCCAACAGACAAAACACATCAAACCATTCTAGTATCTGGCTATCAGGCTAGAAGTGATGCGGGATTTTCTACGTCTGGCGGCTTCAAGTTCAAAGACAACTCGATTGTACCAAACGGAAAAGGTATGGCCAAGGCTTGGCTTTCCTTAAACACTAGCGGTACTCACGACGGCGTTGACGACAGGCCCGCTCTTAAAAGCTACCACAATATCAGCGGTGTTCAACGAGACGGAGAAGGTAAACTTACCATCACGTTTACGTCTGGAACATTTGAAAATAATGATTATGTAGCCATTGGAGCAGCCAATGGAAGAAATACTGGATCTGGACCTACCAACTTTGAAGTGAACACAGTTGGAACTACACAAAGACAGGGTGATGATGGGACATCACTAAGAACTTGCTCTGTCTATATTCTTGACGATGACGGCTCTTTCCAAGACTCTACACATTTAGACTTAGTGTTCTTTGGGTATAGTCCTACTGAAACGTCAGGAACTCACCCAACCATTAGCCGTGCTTAAAGTAATATTCAATATTATCAATGTGGAGTAATAAATGTCCAATAACTTTTTCTTAGCTGACAGAATCAAAGAGACATCTAGGATAAATAGCACTGGTAATATCTTACTTGATGGTGCTGTCACTGGATTTAGTTCTTTTGGTGATTTTTATGCCTCTGGCGACACCGTTTTTTATGCCATAACTGATAATGTTGATTATGAGGTTGGCTCTGGTAGGTACATTCCTGATGGTTCAAGCAGAGCTATAACCAGAAATGTACTCAGAAGCTCTAAATTAAACGCTGGTCCTTACTATATATATGGTAGTGGTGCTGGAAACCATGCTGGTCAAGAGGGGTATTTTCACCCTGTTTGGCTAACTAGATCTGCGGCTATAAGCGGTGTAGGTGTTAATGGTGGTCCTTTTACAGGTGTCCACGAACACACGTTTTCTGGTGTTCCCGGTACTACCTTTTATATGCCGTCTGAACACATGGGCCATGCCCAAAGCTGGCACCTCGGTGTTAGCGGTTCAAATTACAACGATCTCTCTAAACCTGTTGACTGGACTGATGCGGGTCTTAAGGAGGTCTTTGTAACCTATCCCGGTAAAACATCTGTATTTAATGGCTATGGCTTAGTAGATGGAGTTAACGAACCCAAGAAAAGCGGTATTGCTTTCTGGGATAATGAGCAGGTATTAAACTACTCCTCTGAGATTGTTTGGTCAAACTCCGAAAGTATGCTAGGCATCAAGCAACCGCAACCGTCTTTTGCTATTGACGTCGGCGGCTCTAAAGGTTTCTCAACCGTTCGTGCTTCAGGATTTATCGAAGGAGGTTCTGGCATCCTGTTTTCTGGTGTTGCCGGAAGCTATTCTGGCGGAAAGCAGATGGAGCCGTTTCTAAGAAATCAGCTTGGTAGTTCTGCCGATGACTTTATGAAACTCAGCGGTGTCGTTAATCAGTTTATAGATTTTAAAGCGGTTACTCAGCACACGGTTTTTGTTGGCCCAGATGAAGACTGTGGCTGCACAGATGGTGTTCCTTCATTTAGACTCTTGCAACCTGAAGATCTCCCACTCTCCGAGCTAGGTAATAGTTTTGTAGAGCAGGATAATAACGGTTTAGGATCGGATCATAACTATCCTTTCAACGTTGGTCAGGTTGCTCTTTATGCACGAAGTGGCGACATTTCTTATCATAGCGGCATACTTTTTGATGTTACTAACAGTAGACTAGGTGTTGGTAGTAATGATATTGGATTAATAGCACCTCAGCACACTCTTGATGTTAGCGGTAATATGGCTGCTAACTCTGGTTATTTTGATCAACTCATCTTCACAAACGATTTGGTTCGTATCGGCAACTCGTCCGGTCGGGGTGGAGATTTACTAGCCACTAAAAATTATCAGATTGTAAGCATTGGTTTCTCCGCTGGAACTAATGTCTCAGGTGTCAAGGATTCGTTCTTAGCGGGAGGTCTTGCGGGACGTAGTTTACAAAATTCAAGCGGCGTTGTTGTCATCGGCTCTCAAAATGCAGATCAAGCAACACATCTTAACCAAGTAGTTTCAATTGGTAGTAGCGGAATGGCAACTGCTAGTGGGATGACCGGAGTTGTTTCACTTGGATCAAATTCCCTTGCTACCGCACAAACAGTAGAAAACTCAGTTTCTATTGGCGAAGATTCAGCTAGTGGGTTGATACAATCTAATAATGTGGTTAGTATTGGAAGACAGTCTGCTATAGATGCCTCCGGCTTGACGAATGTTGTTAGCATTGGTCAGAACGCCGCTCAGGGTAATAGTGGCATCTACGACTCAATACTTATTGGACAGAGGGCAGCTAGTGGTTCTTATGACCTTCACTCTGTAGCCGGTTTTGGTAATCACGCTATAGGTGAAGCCAGAGAAGTTAAAAACTCAATCGCTATTGGTAAAGACTCTTTAAAATATGCTTACAATACATCTAACGTAATTGCCATTGGCGATAACACTGCTCGCTCCGGTCATTTAGTTAAGGACTCTGTAGCTATCGGTTGGAGATCTCTTGACAATGCTAGCGGCCTGTACAAGACGATTGGTGCGGGTTATTACGCTGCTTCTGATACCAGCGGTAACTTTAATGTATACATCGGTAACCGTGCTGGTGCTGGAGTCTCCGGTAATAAAAACATAGAAATTATAGCCTCCGGTTTATCCGAAAGCTTTTTAACGAGTGCAGCCAACAACAAGGTCAACATCGGAAATATTATAGCCGGTGATACATCTACCTCGAAAGTTGGAATTGGTGCCCTTTCAGATGCTAATCCTCCTGCTACGCTTTTTGTTAGACCTAACAGCGAAAACGATGCAGCGTTTATTATCAAACATCAGGCTTCTGGGTCAAAGACTCCTTACTTTATGTTGCAGTCTGGTGATGGTACAACCTTCTTCCACATTACAAACAGTGGGGATTTAAAAACGAGCGGATGCGTTGAACCTAGCGGTGGGGTTTGTCTGCCAGATAAAGTTCCAAATATGACTAGCTATCGCCTGTATAATAATGGCGGTACACTTTACTGGAACGGTTCTCAGGTTGATACAGCTGGCGGTACAACTCTCAAGGTTGCTAACGACACAACGGATTCCACAGAATCAGACGGAAACATAACCAGTTGGACTGACGGCCAACTTCTTACGGTTAGCGGTGTTAGTGGAGTAGAGGTTCAGCAAGTCGGTAGATTTCTGAGAGTAGGTGCTAGCGGTCTTTCTGGAGTTTTACAAAGTCAAATCATTGCACAAACATACAACTTTAGCACCGTAGCTAGTGGTTATGGAAGTAATAATAATCTAACTAAATTACAGACCGGTGGATCTGTAGTTGCATTATCAGGAGTTAGTGGTGTTAATATTGACTTCACAAATCTTGATGATGGCACTAATAGTAGTGGTGTCTTTACCATCGGTTACAACCCAACTGTGACTTTTGACTGGAAGATCAGACACGCAAACAACGGTGTGAACGGTACTTCTTACACAGTTGTCAACGGCGACACTGTTACCGTGAGTGGTGCCAGTGGAATTGCAGCCCACTTTGACGACTCCAGTAAAATATTAAGACTTGGTGCTAGTGGCTTGTCCGGAGTTCTTGATGCCACCATACAAAATAGCGGAAATTATATTTGGTCCGATCACACAGCTTGGCGTGCCAGCGGAATTGCCGTTAGTGGACTTGCTGTTTCAAACTACAGCTCTATCCAAGGTATCACCACAAAAAGTGCTACAAGTGGAATCATTCTTAGAGATGATAAATATGTTTTAGACTCTGGTAGTTACGGCCATTTGTCAGCCTTGGTTATAAAAGGTGTAAATAGCGATGGTACAGCTAACAATAATATACTTATCCATACTGGCAGCGGCTATGATGCCCTTCTAGGAGACCCTCTCGGTCTTGGCGGGTTCCCATCTAGGCTTATTGCTATTGGAGAATCTGCTGGAGGTAGATCTCACGACAACGACGATTCAATATTTATAGGCACCCACGCTGGCTCAGGAGCTACAGGGGGTGACGATGCTACGACCGCTGGAAGAACTATAAGTATCGGTTACAAAGCTGGTATATCCGAAAATACTTTTAGCCATGCTTCAAATGTTAATATCGGAGATATGTCGGCAGCATTCTCTAGACACAGCCAGCACAGTGTATCCATCGGACCTAGAGCATCATTCGATTCAAAAGGTAGCTATAGATCTGTTTTTATGGGGTACGAGACTGCAATTTCTGGGCACGATAATGATTATTCGGTTTTTATTGGGCCTCGGGCCGCTTCAATGGGTCACTCCATAGATTATTCTTGTGGCTTAGGCCGGAAGTCAAGCTACTTAGCAAGTGGATTGTCATACAGCCTTAGTATAGGTGAACAATCATACGAACGAGCCAGCGGAGTTGAATTTTCGGTTGCAATAGGTCCGTACACAGGAAAGGGATCTCACGATTTCAAACGTTCTATTTTTATTGGCTATGAAGCCGGAGCATATTCAAATGGTACACCCTCCGCAGATGCAGACAGTAATATAGCTATTGGCGAATTGGCGTTTAAACACTCGGCTTACTCTAACGACGTAGTGGCTATAGGTAATTATGCCGGATCATTTTTATACAATGTAGATAATAGTGTTTTCATAGGAAATGGAGCTGGTAGATATTTTGGGAAAAGTCAAAATGCAATTGATTATATTGACGCTGGAGATGGTCACCTTGTCATCAGTACACAGAACAAGAGTCCGGCAGGTTATATCTATCCCAAGTGGCAGTATTCAACCGCCGTTGCTGGCCTTATATCAGACTCAGACGACCTATTCATAGGCGGCTTGATAGATATAGCAACGGTCGTCCAAGGCAAATCAGACAACCAAAATGACTTGTACTTAAAAATAGGTAAAGATCTTGATGAAATTACAAGTGATACACGAAAGAAAGAGATACTTAAAAATAACACCCTTTCAATTGTGTCACCTAAAACTTCAGACGTTGCCTTAAAACTTTGCCAAAATAGAGAAAGCTCTTCTGTAATCGGGGAAAACTCTTCTTTGCTTATAGCTGAAACTTATGACGGAGATAACCATAGCAATCAAAATTATGAGGTTTTTGATAGATATGGTCACTTTAAACTTCAAGTTTACCCAGCAGCAGTATGGCTTAGGGATCAAACCCACGGTGATGTACAAGACAGCGATTCAAGTTCCATACATACTACATCTGAATGGGCGATTGAGGATGATAACGGTCTCACTGTGCCGGTGACAATCGGAAGAATGGTTATGGTTAAAACGGTTAGTAGACCTACTTCCGTCGGAGGTAGCCCGATGACGTTCCAAGACTATATATTTGTGGGTGCAAGAAGTGAAGTTGGAAGTTATGTTTGGAAGATGTTGCCTTGGGCGGTATAATTTAGGAAATAATATTTTTAATTTTAGAGTAGTTTAATTTTGGAGAGTTAAAATGCCAGATGAAGTAGTAAGAGCAGCTAGGGATGGTAACCCCATTAATAATGGTGGCCTTATCACCTTAGTGTTTCAAACCGGAACGGCAGCAAGCGGTTCACCTTTGGTGAATCAGTTCGTTGCTTCTGGTACGATGCAAGAGCGACTCAACGACAGATTTGATGATGTAAGATACTACACCGGCGATAGTGCTAGCTAGTAAGGTGATCAAATGACAGTTTTTAAAAAAGTTATTTCAGGTAACGACATTAAACACGGTTCAGCTATTACGTTTACAAATCAGCTCGGAGTGTCAGAGATCATAGATTCAAACGTCTCACTTAATGGTATTCATCATTCAGGTGTCATTGAGGATCGCATGAAACTTTATAGATTTTATAGCGGTGATGAGAATGGGCTTACTCCTCCAGAAACAACTACTACTTACACGATAGCTACTGGTGCAGACGATGGAATGGCTAATACGTCTTACAAAACCAGTAGCAGTAATAGTACTTATACCACCGGTTTCACCAACACCAATTCACTTTCCTACCTTGGAGTAAACTATGACGACGAGGAAATTGAATATAAGTATTATGCGGGATATTTTAGATTCACTAACATTGCTGCCGCACAAGGGGCAACAATTAAAAGTGCGTACCTCTCGCTATACAAAACGACTTATTCAGGCTGGACAGGAAATCATTCCTTTTATATTGCTGCTTTAGATGCTGACAATCGAGCCGCTCCAACAATCGCATCACATCTTAATCACAGTAACTATACTACAGCAGAAGTTGTTTGGAATGACGACGGAGCTATTAGAACGGCAAGTAATGACTCATTTGTAAAATCCCCTGATATCAAAACTGTAATTCAGGAGATTGTGGATAGACCCGGATGGTCTACAGGGAATAGTATAGTGTTAATGTTTTTCCAGAAAACTGCCCCGCCAGACTATTGGGCTTTGCCAAGATTTGAGTTTTATGACCATGCAAACTCAAACACACCAAAACTAGAAATAACAGTGTAGGTTATAAAATGCCAGTTAATATTCCAGAGAGCGTATTTGATAAATACTACGACGTGATAGACTCCACATTTGACATATTTGGGGTTACGTGTCAATTAGTATTTATAGAAAAAACAGAAGAAATTTCTGTTACATACGACAACGTCCCTAGTAATAGATCTATAAATGCACACAGAAGGAGTAATAGCGATTTATACAAACGAGAGAACAAGGTAATTAAAGAAGTAGAAAAGCTAGAGGATATTAAACTTAAGGTTTACTGGGATAGTAAAAGCTGGGTCAAGGTTGGCGGCGATATCGTCATTCCGGATAACTCCATTCAAACCATTTTTATGGGTACTGACTTGGACAAAATAATGAGGGCCAAAGCACTTATAGTCCATAAGGACATCAAAGATCAAAGGGAGTTTAAGTTTACCAAATTTGGTGAGCCGTTTCCAATGGGGCTTAGGCATAAAAGGTATTTTGGCTGTTTTTGGGAGCGAGCATAATGCTTAAACTCGTAGACTCAAACCAAAAAATATCAAAAGATATCGCTAGGGCAATGACTGATAGTTTAAATACTATGGTTAAAAAAAACTCTTCAAGGGTTAAAAAACAGATCCAAAACATTATTCCTACATGGGTCAGGGAACAACCAGAGATTCAAGAAATATTACAGGAAGCCACACCGGGCTCTTTGAATGCCCAATTAGGCTTTTATCAAGGAACAACATTCGTAACTGTAGAAGCTGTAGTGAAGGCGGTAGAAAGCAGCATAACGCTTAAGTTTAAACCGTTTAACACTAAGTTTCAAGGAGGGTTAGAGTTTTTAATTCAACCTTCAACATTTGCTAACCTATTGTCGTTACCAGAAGGTACGATTATTACTAGTATGGGAACAAGGTTGGAATGGCTCGACTGGATGCTTATGAAAGGTTCGGCAACTATAGTAACAGGTTATACTTACACACCTAATTTAGACGGACGATCTGGCGGAGGCGTGATGCAGGCTGGAAAGACTTGGAGAATACCAACAGCTTACTCAGGAACACCGTCAAATAACTTTATCACAAGAGCACTAAGTGGTAAAGAAAAACAATTATCGACTATATTAAGAGGACTGCTAGATTAATGTCTCTATTTAGCCCACTTAAAGGATTCTCAAATATTCATTCATCCACTGTATCTAATGATATACAGGATGGACTGGTAGAGTATTTTGATTGGGCGTTATTGGACAAAGGAAACTACTTTAATGTAACAAAAGGTGAGACCTCACCAAACGGTCAGGACATGAGTCGTTTAAGAATGTCTTCTAACGATTCATACGCTTCAGGCCAAGTTTGGGAGGGGTTTAGAAAAAATTGGGTTTGGCAAAGTGGGGTATCTGGCGTTGACATGGACGCTCCGCTTGTTAGTACAAATCCCGATTATCCCGGAGTTTCAGGTGTCTACATAGATGATACTTTTGAGCCATCGTCTGGTGTAGGAACATACGCTCATACAATTGATCATTTTAACGGTAGAGTTATTTTTGACACAGCTGTGAGCAGCGGAACCAAGGTTCAGGTGGAGCATAGCTACAAATATATAAATGTAGTGTACGCCAACAATGTTCCTTGGTTAAGAGAAGTGCAAAACAATACAATTCAACCAAATAGCAACTTTAGAGATGTTAGCGAAGGTGGTTGGGATATCCCGCCAGAGAGTAGGTTGCAGCTACCAGCTGTAGCAATAGAAATGGTTCCGGGTCGTAGATTCAAGGGGTATTCACTAGGGGGAGGACAATGGATTTATTCAGATGTCATCTTCCACTGCATAGCTGAAGACGAATATACTAGAAACCAAATTGTAGATATAATTTCACTACAAAATAATAAAGTTATAGATGTATTCGACAGTAATGCTATAAATGACGCAAACGCCTTTCCATTAGATAGAATGGGGTCTCCAGTCGTAAGTGGCTTGAGATTTCCAGATTTAATCAAGTCTTATCCGGGCGGTAAGATCAGGCTAATAAACAGTTCTATCCAAGAGATGGTTATGGCAAAAGCGGACGTTTTTGGGGGCGTCGTAAGGATGACCGTAGAAGCGATAAAACCAAATATTTAGTTTTTTTGTGTATAATTTAATAGAAAAATATTTTTCATCACGTTAAGGAGAGATCCCTCATGAGTAGTAATGACAGAATATTCTACGCTTGCCAAGCTGTGGCGATCACGAAGCAGGGTGACACTAGTGTCGGCACTGGTGATATGATTCACGGCTTGCAAAGCGTTGGAATGACCACCAATTTTAATCTAGAGCAGGCTTTCGAGCTGGGTCAGATTGAGATTTATGAAAACATCGAAGGTACACCAGATATTGAGGTTACCTTAGAAAAAGTTTTAGACGGCAAGCCTTTAATCTATCATATGGCTAGTTCTGGAGTTGTAGGAACTAAAGCTTCTGGTTTGGTTGCACGCTCTAAAGAAAGATGTGACCTTAGACTTGGTATTTTCGACGAAGCTGCCAATAATGTAAAAGAATCTACCCCCAACTCTGGAAAGTCAGAGGTTGAGGTTTATTGTTCAGGTCTTTATATCAGTAGTATTTCCTACACTATTCCTGTTGATGGTAACGGAACTGAATCTGTCACACTTGTTGGTAATAACAAGCAATGGTTGACTGGTAGTAATGTTAAAATTACTAATGCAGCCGTAGAGGGCTTTGATGGTACAGACTCTCCAGTGTTTGGAAGTGCAGCATCGCCTAGTGGTGGTATTGTAAGACGTGAAGATGTTATCCTCTCTGGTTGTATCCTTCCTAAGTCTATCAAGGGTATTTCTGGTAGTGGTTATGGAAATGGGGTTACCGGAAAAGTTTCTGATGGTACCCTTTCTAATCGTGTTCATATCCAAAACTTCTCTGTCAGTACAGACTTTAGTAGAGAAGACGTTATGGAACTTGGAAGAAAAGCACCTTACAGAAGAACGGCTAACTTCCCAGTAGAAGTAACATGTGAGATTGAAGCTATTACTACTTCCGGTGACTTTGTGGGTGCTTACGAGCTTGGTGATCCAACCCTCAACGCCACCGTTGACTCTGGTAACAACCTGCAAAATGAAGTAATCTTTGTTTCCGTGAGACAAGGTTATGGATTTGACTTGGGCGGTAAAAACAAGCTTTCTAGCGTAAGCTATGGTGGTGGAGACGCTGGTGGTGGAAACGTCACATGCTCATACAGTTATACTAACTTCAATGACTTAGACGTTCAGCACGCTCAAAATGGATACTTTGGATTTAACGGGCTAAAAGGTAGAACAGGTAGCTTTGGCTCAGACATTGGTCAAGGAGCACACCCGTTTAATACCATTTCCCAGCTGTTCGGAGAGTCATAAGACTAGTCGGCAAGCTTTAGTTGCTGGTTTTAAAACCCCTTCGTTGCGATAGCACACAGGAAGCGAGTAACGCAAGGGGTATCAGGAAAAGGAACGCATATGAAAACAAACGATACTCCCGTGTACTATGAGGTTTACCATGACTCCATATGAGCGGGAGTATTTCATTTCTAGGCTGAGGAGTGGATTTTATCCTATAAAAATTGAGGGATTTCAGGTAAAAGTCCTCACCCCCACCATAGAAGATGAATACTTTGCAAACGAAGTATTCTTTGAAACGTTTGATAAGTCTAGGCAAGACGACATAATGACAGAAGCAGAAATGCTGGATTGGTGTATAGATCGCGGCCTTTGGTCGGAAGAGAAAGATGAAAAGATAAAAGCGATAGACAAAGAGATAGAAAAGCTAAAGATAGAAATTTTTAATGCCAGAAGCAATATAAAACTAAGAGAAAGAATACGGCTTTATCTAAGGGCGGCAGAAAAAGCCTCCGGTAAATTATTAGCAGAAAAAAATCAGAACTTCTCGAATACTTGTGAAGGCTTGGCAATTCAAGACAAATCTCACGAACTGTTCAGAAGATGTTGTTTTATAGGAACCGAGCCGGTTAACTTTGACAAAGTAGATATAAATGAAATTTTCTACAAGTATAACAAATTAGTCTTTAGCGAGAAACAGTTAAGAGAATTAGCGAGGAACGAGCCTTGGAGGTCGGTATACATCTTAAAAGACGAGACAACACTTTTTGCTAACGAGGATGGTAGACAGCTATCTCTCGACCAAAAGGGAATATTAATTTGGTCTAGAATGTACGACAACGTACAGGAGTCGATGGAGTGCCCAACTGAGGAAGTAATTAACGATGACGATATGCTGGATGGGTGGTTTATAGTACAGCGTAAAAAGCAGGAGTCTGATAAAGCAAAATCCGAACTAGAAAAGAGAACACAGAATAGTAAAATTTCTAACTCACAAGAGATCTATGTCTTTACTGATGACAAGAAAGAAGCAGAAACAATTGATAGCATGAATTCCGTTGGTTCCTCCGTGATCAAAAAGCAGAGATTAAATGTTATTAAGGCCAAGGGTGGTGCTCAAGATCTAGACTTCCAAGACCAGCAACTTAAACTACAAAATATGAAAACAGAACAATTTAAAGGAAGATTTGGGAGGTAACAATGGCAGGTTTTGATGACCTAATAAGACAGCAGTCTGAGTATAAAAATCTCAGAGATGATAAATATAAAAATGACTCCAAACATAGACTATCTAAAATTCTGAAAAAAAAGGTAGAGACTACTATGATTGGAGCTTTAAGCTCTATAGAGGAGCACTTTTCGTTTTTGTGGTCTTCAGATAATCCGGAGATGACACCAGAACAAAAGATGATGTATGACACCTTTCAGAAGGTTAGATCAGAAATACTAGATAAAGGAAATACACAGGCTAGAAATGTTGATGCTGAGTTGGCTCAATATGATGTAAAATGGCTAAGGTATAACGCAATAATTCCAGTTAAAAAGAATTTAGGAGAAGGACAAGATGAGTAAGAACAAAATAGAGAAAACCGTTAAAATGGATGACAAAGAGATAGAAATCTATGTTATCAAACCCACTAACAATACTGTTAAACATGCCGATAGACACAAGTCTAAGACTTGGAATCAGGCTATTCAGGACGACGTACTAACCAAAAAGGAGTTAGGCGTTCTAATGAGAAAGCGTGGTATTTGGGATGAAGCTAAAGACAAAGAAGAAGAAGATATCACTAAACGTATTGTAGAACTAGAAAAACAGCTGTATAACGGTGACGGTAAGAGAAAACCAAAAGTGTCTGAGGGGCGAGATCTAGCAGTAGACATTAGAAGAGCACGACTAGAACTCAGGGATTTAATCGCAGAACGTATCTCCCTAGAAGAAAATACGGCAGAATCACTTGCTGACAACGCTAGGTTCGATTATCTAGTAGCACACTGTACTTTCTATAAAGACGGCAATCCCGTGTATAATTCTTTTGAAGAGTATAACAATAAGAGTGCAGATGAGATTGCTTTTGCGGCTGCTGGTGCATTAGCAGAAATGCTGTATAATATTGATTCTTCGTTTGAAAAGAACCTGCCAGAAAATCAATGGCTTACTAAATTTGGGCTAGTTGATGATGAACTCAACCTGATCGACCCCACTAGTGGAGATAAGATTGATACAAAGGGTAGAAAAATAGACGACGAGGGATACCTCCTAGACGATGACGGCAAGAGAGTAGACAGAGACGGTAACGAGATTACATCAGAGGGTCTATATAAAATGACCGATTATCAAAACGATCTTGCACCAAAAAAGAGAAGATCTACTAGGAAGGCAAAAGCGGAAGAAAAAGAACAGACAGAAACTAATGAAGAAGCATTAACAACGGAAAGTTAAACTGGATAGTGTAGTCACTTAAAGACGTAAAAGGTCCACTATGTCAAAATTTGTACTGACTGCACAGCTACAGTTACAAGCACCTAGAAACGCATCACAGGTATTAAACCAAACTAGACAGCAGTTGTCTGGTGGGGTTACTATACCCGTAAATGTAAAGAATGCTAAACAAGCTCAACAGCAGATAACTAATGTCACTAAAGCTACTCAACAAGCGAGTAGTGCCGCTCAAAGTATGGGTAAGTCTTTTGGTTTAGCTACCAAGAGGTTTGCCGCATTTACTGTTGCTAGTAGGGCGATCAGCTTAGTTACCAATGGTTTAGCCAACGCTGTAGATGAAGCCATACAGTTCCAAAGGGAAATGGTTAAGATTTCCCAAGTTACTGGGAAGTCTATTAAGCAGCTTCGTGGACTTCAAGACACTATAACATCTCTTTCTACTGGTCTTGGTGTTGTAAGTAAAGATCTTCTTTCTACCACTAGAATTCTTGCTCAGGCTGGTATACAGGCTGGTGACCTTAAAGTCGCTCTAGACGCTCTTGCAAAGACCACACTCGCCCCCACGTTTGAAGACATAGAAAAGACGGCTGAAGGTGCAGTTGCTATTCTAAGTCAGTTTGGAGAGGGCGTGGGAGCCTTAGAGAGACAGCTTGGTGCTATCAACGCTGTTGCTGGTCAGTTTGCTGTTGAGTCTGGTGACCTTATTGGTGCTGTTCGTAGATTTGGTGGTGTATTTAAAGCTGCTGGTGGTGAACTAGAAGAATTACTAGCTTTATTCACTTCTGTTAGAGCAACGACTCGTGAAAGTGCTGAATCAATTAGTACTGGTTTACGTACTATCTTCACTCGTATTCAACGTCCTAGAACGATTGAGTTTCTTAGACAGTTTGGCGTAGAACTTCTTGACGTAGAAGGCAAGTTTGTTGGACCGTTTGAAGCTGCTAAAAGGCTTAGTGAGGCTCTTGCCGGTTTAGGTGAGGGTGACATTACCTTTATTAAAATAGCTGAAGAACTTGGTGGTTTCCGTCAGATTGGTAAAGTCATTCCCCTTTTGCAGCAGTATGAAGTCGCTGAAAGAGCTAGACAGGCAGCTATAGAGGGCGGCAACTCTCTAACTAAAGACGCTGAGACCGCACAGCAGGCGTTGGCCGTTCAAATCACTAAGGTTAAAGAAGAGTTCTTCGCATTAATTCGTGCTATCACAGAAACAGCTTCCTTTCAAGTTTTTGCTAAAACTGCCTTACAGATAGCCAGTAATCTTATTGCGATTGCTGATGCTATTAAACCTCTCATACCTCTTCTCACTACGCTTGCAGCTATTAAGTTCGCCAAAGGTTTTGGTGGATTTCTATCAGGTGTCGGTGCCAGCTTTAAAGGGAAGAATCAGGGGGGCGTTATACATCAGTTTGCTAGAGGTGGCTTAGTTCCCGGTCAAGGAAACAGAGATACCGTACCGGCCATGCTTTCGCCGGGTGAGTTTGTTATCCGCAAGAGCAGTGTTCAAAAGATGGGTGCTTCTACGCTTGCCGCTATGAATAACAATAGATTCGCCAATGGCGGTCCTGTATTTGATATAAAAGATGGTGCTATAGGGGGATTTTTTACACAGAGAGAGGGAAAAGGCGGCGGCAAGCTGGGTTCAAGACAGATGATGTCAAAACCAGAATCTCATACCTTCAAACTTACAAGTAAGCCATTATTAAAACGGTTAACTGGTGGCACAGATCCCGTTGACGCTACACTAAAAAGCGGTAATTTAACTATTGCCACACCCATAGTTGCACAAACTGAAGACAATAAAAACATTAGGGATTATATACAGGCTGAGTTTGCAAAGCACCTACCAGATGCTGCGATAAGTACCATAGAGGGTATTAAATCTGCGAACATCATGGATATAGACAACAAAATTAAGCCCGACTATAGATCAACCAAGGCGTTAGCTGAAAGGCAAATAAAATCAGACGACGCCTTTCTTAGTACCGCAGCTGGGTATGTTTGGGAAGGGTTGATCACGTCGCTTACTGGGGCCGCAGCCGAAGGGGGTCGAGGTGTCTTTGATTTCCCTAAAGGGTCGATATCGAAGAACAGAAAAGCTCTCGAAAGCGTATTTGGAAGCCTTGGAAGCCTAATAAAAGCAGATGGTAAGTCTAAATTTGATTATAAAAAAATATTGGCTACCCCCGCCGGAAAAGAATCCCGAGGCAGTTTACCAGATAAAGTTATATCCGACATCAACAGAAGTAGGATAACTGGAACGACAGTTACTGGTGGAACTAGGAGTGATTCCTCGATTGAAAAAGCTCAAAAAGTACGGGAAGCAAATATTGCACGAGGTACCAAGAGAAGGGCCGCAGGTGGTGGTATTGGCGGAACCGACACTGTTCCTGCCCTTCTAACTCCCGGTGAGTTCGTTGTAAACAAAAAAGCGGCACAAAGTATTGGTTATGGCAATCTCCATAGCATGAATAAAAGCGGTGTTGCCAAATACGCCAAGGGCGGCACTGTTTCTGTTGGAGGTGTACCAGTACAAAAATTCTTTACCGGCGGTGCTGCTAATGACATTCAAAGGGCACAAGGGTCAATACTTCAGAATGTAGAACAGGCTGGAGAAGTTTTTAAATCCATGATGGAACAAGTTGCTCCAGAAATAAAAGCGAAAATTCTTGAAACATTCCAAGGTTTTGAAGATATCCAAGCTGGGTCAGCGGGAACAAAGGCTGGCCTGCACAACGAATTTGGTGAAGGTACAAGAGGTAGAGCAGCAAGAGGAACAACGGGAGAAACATCTATTGGGTTACAAATCCAAGGTGCAAAGGTTGCAGCTACCGAAGAAACAGTTATGCATGAAACTGGACATATCGCTGATATGGCTTTAGGTAAGCAGGCCGGTAGCAAAGGCTTGGCTAGCAAACAAGAGGGTACATTCCAATTTGATTTGATGGAAAAAATCAAACCAGAAATGGAAGCGGCTTTTACCTCTGCTGGTATGAGTGCCGAACGTATACAAAAATATTTAAATTCTAATGAAGAATTATTTGCCGAATTCTTTGCCAAGGCTAGCCCAGAAGTCAGAAAAATCTTAACCAGCACAACCGACTCTGCCAAGGGAATGGCTGAATTAAAAGGTCATCTTGAAGTGGCTGGGGCTACATATGCTGGACTAGAAGCCAGTGACATAGAAGTCGCCGCACCGCAAAAACCACTCACAAACAGAGGTGCTCAAACAGAATTAAGTGTTGGAGGAGGAGATAAACTTCAAAAAGAAATTCAAGCTTCCGCCACCAGTATTGCCAAACTTAGAAGCGAAGCTGATGAACTTAGCGAAGCAAAGAGAAAATCCGGCAGCATAATCAGTAAATTGGATGCCCAAATCCAGAAAACTCTCGAATCCAGTATGAGCTGGGAGGAGAAGAATCGAAAAACAGCTGAACTAGGCGAGATGAGACTAAAGGTTGACCAAGAACGTCAACAGATAAGCGAACAACTAGCGGAAGTAGAGAGAAAACTTGTAGAAGCAGAAAAGAAAAAAGTCGATCAAATAGAACAAGCGAGGGGCATGAAAGAGACATCTACGAGCGGCTTAACAACGGGGACACAATCAACAGTCACAGAGGCTATCAAAAGTCAGGGCCAAACTCAGAAAAACATCAAAGATACTCAGACTGCTGCTGCTGCTGCCGCTGCTCATAAGGTCGCTGTCGCTAAAATGAAAGCAGATCAAAAATCTATACTAAGTTTAGAACAATTAGCCGGTGCTACCTTTGGTGTAACAACGGCATTAAGCTTCCTTAGACCCACTGTCGATGAAAATAGCTCTGCACTTGAGAAAGGTTTGGCGACTACTGTTGATGGTTTGATGAAGTTAACTTCTATCGTAGGCGTTGTGGCGGGTGCTCTTCAGGTCTTTGGTGTAAAATTAAGCAAGCAAAACTTTTCAGATCTTGGAAGCTTTTTAACGGGCGGAAAAATTGGTGGAGCAAGAGGAGCTAAGAGAGTTCAACAGCGATTCAGAGTTGGTGCTAAAAAAGTCGGAAGGTCAATGCAGAATATACCCGGTTTAGGTAAATTTGGAAAGTACATATCAAAGATTGCTCCTCAGTTAGGAAAATTTGCTGCTGGCTTGGGACCAATAATAGCCGGTTTCGCCGCCGCCGTTGGTGGTATTGCTATATTTACAAATCTACTGGACAGATTCACAGGTGTCCATAAGAAGGCTGAAGAAGCCATAGAAAAAGGCAACAGAGCAGAAGCTGGACAGCTTGCTGTTAATTCTAGAGTACAAAAAGACTTTAATAATTTAGCTATGGCAGCTGCTGGTGTTGGTGCGATGTTTGGGCCGGTTGGTGCTGCTGTTGGTTTTGCTGTTGGTGCTATAATTAAGCTTGTTGGACAAACAGAAGCTGGCCAAAAAGCTATGAAGGCGTTCAGAGATAATGTCTTAGTTATGTTTGGCGGTGACTCAACTAAAACAATAGAGGCTCAAGCTAACCTACAAGCATCTGTTAACAAATTAAAATTAGAAGAAGCGGACAACACCAAGAAAGCTGCCGAGGCTATGAAGGCAGTTGAAAAAGGCTCAAGGACTCTAGCCGACGCTTGGGCAAGCGGTGACTTAACCGGCAACCTAGAAAATCAATTAGCAGTCTTCACAGACACCGTAGCTTTAGAGGCCAGTAAAATGGCCGACCTTGAGAAGATGTACCAAGGTGGCACAGGAAGTGCGATAGCTGGAGGTCTGATAGGCGGAGCACTTGGTGGAATGGGGGGTGCTGCTGCTGGTGCTGCACTTGGTTCACAGGTTGGCGTTGGGGGCATACTTAAAGAAATGGGTGCCCTCGTAGGCCTCACCACTAGTTATGAAGAAGATCGAAAAGCAAGCGAAGAAGCATTCAAAAAGGCCAACAAAGAGTTCACTACTCAGTTTAAAGAAAATGGCGAAGTATTCTCTAAAGTTTCAAGATCTATTATCGGTGCCAATCCGGGTGCTAGCTTAGAAGAAGTCAGAGCCACCTTGCTCCGCACAAACCCAGCTATTGCAGCCGCTGTTGAGGGTATGGGTTCTGATGAAAGAAGAAAGTACCTAGATCAAACGATTGAAGGAAGTATAAAAGCCTACGAAAAACAAATGAAGTATATTGAGTCACTCAACTTTGGTATGCAAAAATTTGCTGATAGACTCGCTGGAACTACGGCATTGATGTCTAGCACGTCTACACTCGGAGAGTCTGGAGGAACAAGCTTTGATCGTTCCGCCGAAGTGTTAAACGTGGCTCTTAGTGGTGCAGCTAAAACCCTTTCTGACGGGGAGTTAGAGGGTGCTGTTAACGACATGAGGCAATCGCTCAGAGACGCTGGTGCTAGCTCCGAAGAAATAGAAAAAACTGTAAGCAGATTTAAAGGCCTAAACGAAATAAACAAAAGGCTGGATGAGTCTAGCCCAGCCTTTAAGAAATTCCAACAAGACCTTCGTGATGCACAAGTCGGCGGAGCCGGAGACCTCAGTCCAGACGCGGTCCTAAAGTCGTTCGCAGATTCAATGACTGAAGGTCTAGACGAAGAGGCAGCAAAACAAGTTAGAGATAGTATCGAATCTATGAATCTTGATCAAAAAGCAACTGATCAAATTTTAGCTGGCGATCTGACACCTCTTTATGATGCTCTCGGAGAAGCGGGAGAAGAGTTCAAAAAGCAAATTGTTGATGGTATAGTCAAACAAAGGGGTGCCGCAGAGAAAGAATTAATTAATAGCATAAAGAAACGCAAGGCCTCTGAAGATGAGTTTATTGCTGCACAAAGAAAGGCGATTGATATACAGCTAGAAGCAGCCAAGGTGTTTGAAGATTTTGGTGGTCGAGCACTAACAGGGCAAGAAAAATTAAGTGCTAGAGTTGCACAGTTCAATGTTGGTGCTGGAGCGGCTGGTATAACTGGATTAGGCAGCGGAAGTGCTAGTGACATCCAGAGAGTAGCCGGTGAGATAAGCGGTAACTTTAATACTTTACAAAGTCAAGCTACAGCGGGCGTAGTAGCTGGAAAAGGTGCTTTTGATAATAGAGAGGGTGCAGAAAGAGACAATCGAGAAAGATTAAAGAAAGCCAACGACGACCTTCTTAACTTTACAAAACAAAGAATAGGTCTTCTTAAAGAAGAGCTTGCAATCGTACAGAAGAAAAACCAAGAAGAAAAGAATGCACTTGAAAAACTACTTTCTGGCGATATAGAAGGATTCTTACAAGGTCAGGCCGCTGCTGGTGCTGGTGCCGCACTGAGAACCGGAGATGCTGGATTAGCAGGTCTGTTTGGTGCTAGTGCTCTGGGTGCTGGATTCAAAAGCCTTGAGGGTCAAGGTTTAGGAGATCCAGCTATGGAAAGAGCTGCCGGTTTAAGTCTTGGAGCTGTAGGTGTAACCGATACCAGATCTGCTCAAATTCTTGCTGGAACAACGGCTGAAGAAGAAGCTATCAAATCTGAAGGTAGAGAGCTTGCTGGAGTAATGGGAGATTTAGCACAACAATCAGCACAGTTTGAAAAAGCAGAGATTACTACTCAAGAGGCGATTATAAATGCACAAGAGCTTAGACTTGAAAATCTTACTGCGGCAGCTAATCAAGCTCAAGGATTTGCTAGAGGTGGGCCTGTTTATGCTAACCGTGGAATGTTCGTACCTCGCGGTACCGATACGGTTCCAGCCATGTTGACTCCCGGTGAATTTGTTGTAAACAGATCTGCTGTACAAAGAGGCAACAATCTTCAATTATTAAGAGCTATGAATAGTGGCGGAGGTGCTAGTGGGCCGAGCAACATGAGCGGCGGAGGACAGGTTAGATACTACAACTTGGGAGGTATTGTTGAAAGTATTGGTTCAGCGTTCTCAGATGCACTTCCAAATCTTCAAAACGTATTCTCAAACTTTGCCGCAAGTGTAGATAAATTAGTAAACACCAAGTTCAACGTAGCCCTAGACACTACAAATGTAAATGTAAACTTTAACGGGGCATCGTTCTTAGAGACCCTTAAAGAAGACATTAAAAATGAGCTACTAGAAGAAGTCAGTGAGCAGATCAAGAAAGCTAAACCAAGCACCTCTGGAGACATGGAAACAAGAAGTACGGTATTAGGAAACTAGGATGTCACAACAATTTGTTAAAAACTTAGAGTGCCACTGCATCGCCGGTCTGTCGGGAACCTGCGGTGGGGGCGGGTCAATTAGTGCTAAACTAACTGTCAAACCAGCAGTACTAAAAGCCTCAATCAAAACCAACTCTAAGATTACTTCTCCCGGTGAAAAGTTATCCGTATCTTTCGCTCGCGTTACCGGTGACGGCCCGTTATACGTTGCCGAGGGTTGCTCTGGATCTGATTGTGATCTCACCGCTGAGGGCTGGCAAGTTACAATTACTGGAACCGATGACGCCACACCGTTCTCAATTACCACTAAGGCACTAAACAGATACGAAAACGGCTCACTATTAATCCTAGAAAATACAGTTAATCTAACCTCTAATACTGTTACGATAAGCTCTATTACAGCGAATGGTGTTGCTCATAAAACAAAGCCAAGCATAATTAGAACAAAGGGTTTTGTACAAACTGTTTCTTCTCTATCTGAAATATCTTCTAAACTAAGTGTTAAAACAAAGATATATCCAAAAGAACAATCTCTAGACAATCCGCTGTTTGTGTTCTCTTCGTTCTTTTCTTTCAGGGCAAATCACGACGTAGAAACTGTAGATGACCCAACGCTCAGAAGGGTAACACTCAATCAAGATGCCGCTCCCGTAGACAGGGTAGAAATATTCAACTTGGTCAGAAAAAATGGCGGCAGACTAAAGATTGAAACCACAAACCCCAAAACTGACACGACCGTAACCCAAACATTCACTATAGTTAATATAGAAAACTCTAGCCAACTTATTATCAAACCTCAAAATGGTGATAGCTACGCTGACGGTATATTTGATGATGCTGTTTGCACAGCTACTATTTTTACTACCATTAACACGATTAAGGCTATAGTATCTACGGGACATGTTTCACCAACGCTTACGGCAAACTACTCGGTCGGTGAATCCTTTACATTTATTGGAAACCTCAAAAACACTTACACAGACAAGATTGCGGGCGACTTTAGCAATTATGGATGCGTAGAAAAACTGTACCCCTCAGCCGACTTGCCAATAGCGAGTGGTTTTGGTGGATTTGTTAGCCCCACAAAGTCAGACCAAGACCTCTATACACAGATAGACGAAGGTGTTTATAATGGAGTGTTGCAAGACAAAGGGGATGCGTCTTTAGTTAGCGACGATACAAATACATATATTATACCAGACACTGTACATACCGAAGGGTTCTTCCAGTATAAGTGCCAGCTCTCAAGCTTTAATGTTAGACCAGAAGAAACTCGTCTTCACATGCGTGTTTCTGCACCGATTGAGAACTACGAATCTAAGATTCCACCGCAGTATACCATATACAATATTAGATTGCAAGACCCTTCCGGCAATCTTATCGTCAAATATAATGACATAACATTACGCGGCGATGCACTGTCAAGAGATCATGTTAACTATACAACGTACTCATCGGCACCAGAGATAAATGTAGTCACAGAAAAATATGGATGGCAAAGGCAAGGCCTCGTACATCTACAAGAAAAAACTGGATACAGTCTAACCTTTAGTGTTAAATCTGTCGCCTTTGATGACGCGTTCACAGAGGGTTTTGACGAAGGCTTTGAAGAGAACTATATTATACCCGATATCATAACAGATAAAAAGGGAAATAACTATCTTGCCTTAGATGGTACTCCGCTATCTTCTCATGAAAATAGATTTATAAACCCAACAGATGGGTTCAAAATTTCTGCCATAGAAATATGCAACAGTGGGTTATATGGACCCGGTATTGAAAACTACCTACCCGTTCGTATCGAAATGCCGATCAAGGGTAGAAGGTTAGAGAGAAGCATACTCCCAACCTTTATGCCTCTGTATGATTTTGACACCTCTATTTACCCCTCTGTTACCACTACTTGGCAAGACACAAAAACATCCTCATTTGATAACACTGACAAATGTGGATCTGAAGAACTCGTAAAAATATTAAGAGACAATAACGAGAACAGCTCCATAACGCTTTCTACAGCCGTTGGTGGCGGTGTTGCTGATTCCGGTAAGCTAACACTGAAATTTTCCCACACAGCCGCTACTCCTAGAGAGATAACTAAAGGAGCTTTCAACATAGCCTTTGACCAAGGAACTAAAAATACTTGGTGGCAACCCAGCGGCTCCTTCAATGTAGAGAACACACGAACAACTTCAGATTATGACATACCGTTCTTTGCTGTTGATTCACTGACACTTAAAGTATTAGCAAAGAAAGAGGCGGGTTCTAGAGATTATGCGTTAGATGTTGTTGGTTACAGTGATGATGGATTACTGGAAGTAACATCTGCCTCTGGAGGGTTTATACAAGACCCGTCAGAAATTCACCTAAACGATCTCATTATAACACAAGACGGTCAACATCCGACAACTTCCGGTTTTAGATCAGACAATAACGATCTTTCTTTAGGTGGCACATCTATATCAGAAAAAGAAAAGTACTTCACCGCCAGTGGGAACGACCATTACAAGCTAACGCAATACCCTTACGTGACAGGAACTGATTTTGAACTGTACGAAATACCTCTTCAAATTAACTCCGACACAGTTAAATATGGGTTGTCAAAAGATTATACTCTAAGTTCACTGTTTGAACATCTACACTTAGATATATTCCCCATACCTAGCGGTGCGTCAATCGCACATATATCCTTAGATGTTAGGTATAATCCTCAAAACGGAATGAATCTTGCAACTCGTGGTGGCATACCGGTAGATTATATCCAACCCGGCAGATCAGAAGCCGCACTATTCCCAAGCTACATGCGATCCAATGATAATATTATTAATGCTGGATCTGGATACGCACCATTATCAAGAATAGAGAATATACCACACGCATACTCATCGGAAGAGACAACCCTAAAAAGCAATTATTCAAGACGATGGAGAGGTGTCGAGGGAACCGTTCGTGGGCCTTACGACCCCGACTCTTTCTCCTTCAGTTTTGAGAATCCAGTCATGGACTACCCGTTCTTGTCCGGCTACTTTAAGTTTGATAATTTAGATGATCGCTATGTAAAGTCTGTGGATCTTGGCGATGATCTTGGAACCGTTAGCGGGCTAGCAAAAATAACGCCAGAGGTTTATCACAATATTGGTTGGAGATTCAGCAGTGGCACGCTGTTTGCAGATCACCTACCAAACTACAGTGGAAACTACACCACCACAGACTGGACCTCCTTGTCAAAAGCTGGCAACACATTCGTCGGCAACCCGATGTACGGTAAAATTGCCGATGCGTTTGATAGGGTAATTAGACTAGAAGGTAATACTCAAAATATTAACTTCGGCAACATTGATACCACCAGCGGATTTTCTGTCTTCACTAGATTTACACCCGATTCAAACATCAGTGGTGTAGGTTACGACCTATTTGAGAGTGGGGTAATCTTCTCTAAATGGGAAGATCCAAATAGCTTAGACTTTGCTCTTGGGTTTAAAGGTGGATTTATCTGCGGATACGCTAAGAATGATGAAGATGGCTCTATCGTAGAAGTTGTTGACACCATACCCTATAGCGGATACAGCTATCCACTCAATGTCTTATTAACATATAATGACAATCAAAGCAGTGGTCTTAAATTATATATCGACAATGAATCTATTATACATCCTATAGAAGCTGGAGACTTCTCCCCAAGCTACGAAACTCCGTACATACTAAGAGCAAGCTCAAGCAAATTCTACAAGAGACCTAATAACGCAGATTTGGTATTAGGTTATTCAACCGGTTCTGGTGTGGGTATGAATATGCTTGTTAGCGAATTTGGTATATCCACTTGGAGTTCTGGCGTTGACACTCTTTACGGTTCTGGTACTAATATTGTAGAGTCTAACCCAGACGCCACGTACAAACGTGTCACAGCGGACAAGTTCTTTGAGAATTTACGTGTTACATATTTTGATCCGTCAACCACATATGGTAACGATAGATATAAACTGTGGGACAGAGTAAATGAGGACACGTATAACGACTGGAGTATCGGTGCGTTTAAGCATTGTCCATTTAGCTTTGCTTTTGATTCGCTACAGAAACGACCAAATAGAGAGCAGATAGTATTTGACATCAACCATCATGGTTCTGGATATATGCAGTTAGCAGATCTGTCTATGCCTTCTACCGTTAACAGCGGAGCTTCTTACCATACACAAATCGAAAACGACTTCTTAAGATTTCATCTTAGTGACGTTCCGGACAATTTCAATGCAGCCGATAAACGCATAAGTAAAAACTTACCGGTTGGCTACAAGTTTAACGAAAGAGCTTTGGTTGTAGAGAGCGTTATAGAGCACAAAACGCAAGACTCTATCGTATGGTCTGACTGTGATAACAAAGTTGGTCCTAAACTAATAGTTAGCTTGTACACTAAAAATCAAGAACCTTACTTTAGTAAATTCAGCCCTAACCAACCCAACTGGGGTCTTGTCAACAGAAAGTCTCACTACCTAGAACCTTCTAGTTGCTTAATAAGACTAGACTCTACGTTCTCCTACGAAGATTTGGATGATGATTCTGAAAAGTGGTCTATCTTCCCAGACGGACCAAGAACAAAAGAGTTTAAAGAAAGATATTTCTCCAAAGATGTGGACGATATGTTCGTTCAGTACGACTTGGTTTATCCATCAGGGCCATCGTTCAACTCCAGAATAGAGCTTCATTCTTCACATGTTAGAATGGAACATGCTACTATTAAACCTATAAAGGCGTACAATACTGCAAATCTGTTTGCTAGCGGTGGATACCCAAGTCAGGCTAGCATGAACTTGGTTGTTGGCGAAAATCCAGAACCCGTATCTGGAATGTTACCACTGCTAATGAACGTTCCAATCCCCGTTGACGTAAGTGTGCCAAGCGGCTTTACGTTAAATGTCAGTGGTGCGTACACAACATTTGCTAGTATGAACTTATATACGCCTAACTTCTCCGGCGTTGGGTTCTTAAATCTACATTGTACCTCTGGTACGATACCAAATTCTGCCGCCCAATCAATGTTCTTGTCGCTGCCAAGTGCGATGGATAGAATATCTTTAGGTGATGACTCCGTAAAAGATAAAGAACTCACTTATCCGGACGGCTTCTCGTCTGAGTCAGCCGCAAACCAAGAAGCGGAAAAACTTGGGCTTTCAGGATCTCACCGAAACGAGACCACAGGAAAATACTTCCCAGGTGCTACCTCCGATTGGGACGAAGATTCGGACGGATATTCAGATGCTTCTAGACTTAGAGGTCCATTTGTACCACTATTCATACTTAATTCGGATATTCCTAACTCAGGCTCATTACCTTTATATGGATTCTGGAGTTCTGGAGACGCAATCAGGAAGTCCGTAAATCTCTACTTACACAATGAGCTTGCACCTAGTAGAGAAGGACCAGCTAGCGGCGACCTGAACTTGGTAACCGTTGGTGTCAAAAAGTTCCAAAGTATTATCAGAAGAGCTACTCTTCCTCTGTTCATACACGCACCAAATGTGATCAACGGTGCGTTGCCACTAACTATCGGCTATTCAGAACAAGATCCTGTTACATCTACAGGCCAGATGAATCTGTTTACTGCTAACTATCCAGTTGGGGCGAAGGGGGTTGGTTCTGCCTACGGTTTATGGTCTAACGAGAACTTTGGTACTGGTATAGAATTGCAAGACAACTACCTTGCCTCCATAGGTGCCTCTAACGAAATTAGAGGTGTGGATCTAATCGCTTACGGTAGCTGTGACGGAAATAGCGACAGCAAAGCTATAGATAAAGCCTTAGAGACAGACGATGTTATTTGGAGAGAAGCGGTATGTAACGACGGCGGGATATTTAGAGCTAAAGACACATACACAAATTCTGGAGCCATCAATTTTGAAGGTGGTTTCGGATACAGTGGTAACTATTATGGCATAAGAAAGTTCACGCAACTCTTACCAAATATCAATTATGATACCACCATAACAATTAAAACGGGATCTACAGACCCAATCAAAGTTCCCAGAACATTTGAAGAGTGGGAATATGGAATGTGCGGCCCAAGCTGGGACGCCGATGGATGCTGCACAGAAGATTGTGATCAAGACGTAGTATTCTCTGGTGTCAAGTTAGTTGCAGACGACTCTAATTTACTTACTGACCCTGCACTACTTGTAGCGTCTGGTAGAAATATAGATGACAAGTATGGTTATAAAGTTTCTGTTAAAGGAGACTTAATGGCCGTTTCCGCTCCAAACCTAGATCTTCCAGATTATTCTCCCTATGATAATGCCAATGTCACGGTGCCAAATGCAGGGGCGGTATTCCTGTATAGACGTGGTGCAGATACTGCGGGCAAGAAAGCTGGCTGGTCTTACGAAAATATTCTAACACTACCAGATGGTTACCGAAAAGATTACGTCGATCATACGGTTGACAACCTAATAAAGTTTGACAACTTCTCCATATCAGGAAACAAGTGGCAGATAGGTCAAGAGGGTAGGCAGTTCGGTGAGTCTTTAGATATGTGTTCCAGCGGTGATAGAGAAACAGTTGTTGTTGGAGCACCTAGAGCTTCTTGGAGTAGAACCTTTACAGATATAACAACTAGCGGTGTACCATGTGGGACACTAATTGTCGCAGACCTATTCTCTTACAACCCATCGGATTATGGAAAGATCGCATCTACCGCCAAGAAGTTTGACATACTTTGGAAGTACTTCTCGGCACCTTGGTATACTGATTGTAGCATCAAGTGTGTTCCGGAGGAGCAGCAGTTCTATCCAAGGATCGAGATGAAGTCTATAGTGCTTCAGGTTATACACTCACATAAGAGTAGACGAAATGTTCCAAAGGACACAGATCTTGTTGTACACAAATACATAAACAGATTAGACGATTATGACCTTGTAATTAAAGAGGGTTCTGGAGTACTTGACGGAGTCGGAACAAGACAAGACTTCTTTGCTTCAGGTCAGCCGGTCGTGTTTAGCGGTATGGTAAATACCATGAAGGAAGCGTTTACTGAAGCGTTCCCAGGAAATGATAGTAGCCTACTATATAGCGGTATTCCAGCAATATTCGGAATGTTCAAAGAACAGACAGGCTCAACGGCGGGTGCCTTATCTTACAGAGATGATGAGGGCATCGTTCACTCTTTATATAATGAGTTTGAAAAGTTCTACAAGCAGCACTCCTATGCTAGCGGTGTCTTTGATCAAACAACGGGGTTGAAAGCTAGTGGGCACTTGAATACCATAATTGGAAAGTCAGAGAACTGGGCTACCTCGACGGTTTCTATGATATCCGACACATTTGACTCTGGAAGATTATCTACAACGTTTACAGACACTACGCTTAACAGAGACTTTATAACTAGCGGTGTAGGTCAAGAATGGGGAGATACACACTCCTTTGATGTCAGACGGTTCCAAGTTCCTCCAGAATCTGGCGGTAGAGTATACATATTTGAAAAAGAAAGAGATAACTTCAACTGTGTACAAATTATTAAGTCCCCGAATGACGCCTCCTCGTTTGGTCCAGACGGGATGCTAGACGACTACGATTTCTACTTAGGGTACGGTAAAAAGTTCAACGATAGATTTGGACATTCGGTAGCGATTAGTAAAAATAGCGAGGTCATTTCTGTTGGATCTCCATTCACCACCTCCCCATGTAGAGTGTACGAAAGAGATAACGAAGCAACTAAGAGAGTTTATGATAATGTTAAATCTTGGATCGATAGAAACAACAAAACAGATGCAGCAGCCAACTACAATACAATATTAGCTGAGTCTGGTGTTATCAAAGCACAAACATCTGCATACGACTATCTATCGGCATCTGAACGTTTTGCATTTAGAAATGATAAGGATTTCTGGGGTACTAGACCCCCTTCACTCTATAAGCTTGTCTATAAGTACGATTACTCATCTATATCATATAGAGGTACTAGGAAGTTTTTACCCAATACGTTTGCACCAACGTCTAGATTGGGTTGGAGTACTTCTGTTTCCGATGAAGGTAATATGGTTGCGTTTGGGGCACCTACAGACTCATTCAATCTTTATGAAGACGCAAATGTTTATGCTGAAGACCTAGATTACTGGGCTTCGTTCCAGTATGCTGGTGCCGTAAGAACATTTAGGGCAAGAAAATACTACCCTCATAGCGGAGTGGTTGAGTTCGGTAGATTTGGAAATCTTGATAGAAGTCTTCATCCAGCAGAAAGAGAAGCTGGAAGCTACGACGAAATGCAGCTGTTCTTTAATGAGGGTGCAGACGGAACCTCCGACTACGCTAGAAAACACTTTAGAAGAACAGATTTCTCAGAAATAGAAATTCCACAGGATGCCGGACTCGCGTTTATCATTACGCCAGAAGTTGATGCTGCTAGTGATGAGATTATAGAGAATATCAAGAACTGGCTTGCACTTGGTGATAGAAACTTAGTTCTCGTCGGTAATGACCCAGTATGGGAAGAGAATGGCATTTATAAACCATCAAATGATATTATCAATAAAATACTAGAAAAATTAAAATCTAGGATGCGTATACTTCCCGCGAAGAACAGAGACCTTTCTTTGCCAGATTGCGTTTCAGAAGAACTAAAGAACGATGAGAAGTATAATATCACCACTTCATTTAAACCGGCCCGCTCCACAGACAGAACCGTACAAACCGGAAACTACTACGCCAAAGGTGTTGGAGACATCCGTATTGACTTGTCTCAGGACAAAAAGCAAGATCACATAGAATACATGCATTGCCCAGAGGGTGGGTTCAAAGACGGAGAGGCGGTTATTTTAAATAGCAAGTGTGAGTTTCCACAAAAACATAGCGGAGACCTACGTGCTCAATGGATCGAAGAGTGTGTCAAAACTCTACCGAATGGTAGCAAAAAAAGGATTCAATATCCAAACAACTGGGCTTTGCAATTTGGTACGTTTGTGCCCGATTGCGACACTCCACCAAAGCCGCTAGTAAACAGAAAAACATTTGAACCTATTCCACTATTAACCACTGCGGAGCATCTGCCCGATAGGACGATCAGATACCCCGACACGTCTGGCTTGATTGATGTCAACTGTAGAACCATCACAACAACAAAGACTTATGAAACCAATACTCCGTTTGCTGAATTTGAACCGCCTTACGTAGACCACCTTTCCTTTAACATACGGGAAGATTCCAGTTCTACCCTATCTGGCGAGTTTAGCGACTTTGATATCGGTAGCTTTAAAGATCCGCAGAGCAAAAATGGTAGAGACGCTATTTTACAAGGCGATGCCGTACAATTTACCCCAGACGTTTCCGAATACAAAACCATAACACTCTACGATAAATCTCTTCTAGCGGTTGTAGAATCAGGTAGAAATATAAACAACAAGTTTAACAACTCAAGAGCTTATTTAATTGCCACCCAATGGTCTGAAGATGACGGCTCTAGGGGTATAGCATATGCCACAGACAATGAAGATAAGAACACAGAGTTTTATATTAACTTGGTAGCTGCTAATTGCAAAGAAGCTCCAATTGGTGTTCACCTTGGCGGGTGGACGGGGCATACCTCCCTTGAGAGGGCTTACTACAATGGAGCATCTTTCTCAAGCTCAAACAGTGTTCACAGTTTAGCTGACAAGTTTAGGTCTGAGTTTACACTTGATGGCGGATCTTTTGAAGAGAATAAAACTTACGAAGACTTTGAAACCATAGATCCTTCAGTAGACTTTGTTTGGATTGCAAATCCCGAAAACAAACCCTCGGACTTGGATATTAACCGAATCCGGAATTGGATGAATGAAGGCGACAAGAAATTAATAGTCACCTATTCTGCTTCCAACTCCTCAAAGACGCAGAAGTATGCTGAAAATGTTGACTACATCTGTGAAAGATTAAACATTAGCAGTAGGCCATTCTTTATTCCTCAGCAGGGCGAATACTTTATATCTGATGATATTGCCTCGTGGGAAAAACAGGAAGAGGGCACTTCACCTCCTAGACAGAGGGTTAATTACCAAAACAAGTCTATACAGGGTTGTGAAAACGGATTTGATTTTAGCTTCTCTTACAATGAATCGACTGCGGTTTCTGGGTTGCATTTCTCAGATGAGACAAAGCATATATTCGGGGTTCCAGATTTTAACGAAGACGGAACAAACTTTGTGCCGATCTCTGGAGGGGCAAACTATGAGAATATAATCTGGTTCCCAGAACCAATTACTACTAGGGTTCCAATCAACCCAGACCCGTTATGGAAGATAAAACATGACGCTTCTGTAACGTTTCCAGCTATACCTTATTCTGGCTACAAGTTATTCTTTGAGTGGGTTTCTGAAACCAAGGTTGATAATCTTCCAATTAGTGTTGATATTGAAGGGGTGAGATCTAGTCCTAGACCCTGTGATTATTTCCCACTGATAGACCAGTGTAAAAATACTGGCGACTCTGATGATCAATCTATGGGCGATGATATACAACTTGAGGAAACTAGTGCTGGAGTACCAGCGAGATTGTCTACCAATGTTATTCCTACGGGCGACACCTTTACCGTTAACTTCAATATTAATTGGGCTTCTGTGCCTAAACGTTTTGTAACTCCTGATTCAACACCGGCGACCGTTAGGCTTTTATCTGTTTCTGGATGTCCTTTACCTATAGAGTCTGGGATAACAACAAAAGTAAGAACCGTAACCAAACGCAGAACAGTTTGCGATCAAGAATATGAGGTCACACCTGGATACGATGTTACAATACCTGGTATTTCTCGTCCCGTTAAACATAAGAGCGAGCTGTACTGCAATCCAGACGTTACTGAGCCGAGCTGCATGGCACTAGGCAATGAGCTAATAGAAGACGGGCCGGTTGTAGCCGCTGAAGAATTTGAAACATTCTCCTCATTCCCTAACGGCGTTAGAAGGTCTAAAATTATAGTTTTATCTGATTCAACGATGATCCAAGGCCAGTGTGATCATTACAGGTCTAATGCTACCCTTTCAAATACTAACGCTACATTTATTAGAGGTTTATATCCACCAAGTCCTTACGACAACAAAAATCCGCAAGACTTAATGGGGTTCTTCCCAGACGAAGAATCAGAAGAAATAAATCTCAATGGTAGAAAGTTTGAATTTTCTCAGAAACTCAGAGCTGCTGAAAGAGGAAGTGTGGCTAAGTACCACGCTGTAAGTGGGGCTTCAGTTCCTAATATGACGGAACGGCTTTACGACAATCTTACCGGAAGTATCGGTTCTCTCAATAGATTCGTTGATTCGGAAGATGAAATAAATCCATTGACCCTTACTAGGCCAGATGAAATTGTCATGCCAGAACAAATCAAAGAGAAAATTAAAGAATGGGGCAAGGAGCAGAAGTCAGAGTATGGAATCTTTACTAGGTGGAGTGGAGACTTCTTAGATTACGTAACACCTAGTCGTCATTATGGTAACTGGCCTGGCAATCCCTTAGAAGTAGCAAGAGATAAAAACGGAGTTCTAAAAGAAAGAAAGATCATTGTTGATGCTGGTATAGAGGGCGGCTTAACAGACCTAATGAAACTCAATAACACAGATTATCTAGACCTAGATATTTATGAGTCTGGATGTTTGGGTGATTTGTTTGGCTACTCTGTAGATCTGTCGGAAGGCAAGTTGGTTGTGGGTACTCCTTTCAACGCCTTCCACACAGAGGGTGCTATAAGTGGTGTCAGTGGTATTGTACGATGGCACGAAATTCAAAATGACGATAGCTTGTCTGGCATCAAGATTGCTGAGGATGGCGGTGCTGGTGCTGCGTTCTACTTTGAACAAACCGGAAGAGGACAAGACTTACTTCAAGAGCTTTTACCTTGGGAGTTCGTATCTAAGATTAAGCCTAGCAGCTTGAACGTAGGAATTTACGACTTCTCTGACGGTGCAATTAGCACACTAGATGAATTGCGAGGAGATCACAACTTAGATGATCCTAACTTCATAACACGACACGCCAGAAAATCAGATAACTTTGGTGTTTCTGTAGCTATTGATTCGGATATGATTGCGGTTGGTGCCCCTAATCATGACTTTGAAACCTTGCACCATCACATATACAGCGGCTCTATAGTATCAAACGACCTGAATACGGCCTTCCTAAGAAAGAGCTTTAATTCTGAGTTTGATATCCCAAAACACTCGTTCTACGATTTAGGTGGATCTGGCATACGGGTAGATAAGTTTAGCGAAAATAGTGGAACTATGATACTAAATAATGGGGCAGTGTTTAACTATAGACACGAAATGACAGACTTCCAAAAACGTGAAAAATCTTGGATTTTTGCTGAAAAAATCAACGCTCAGGGCTATAATGATAGGAGAAGTACGCGATACATTGATGTGCTTGGAACTCCAGTCGTAAGTGTTAGCGGGGCGGAAAATGATAGGTTTGGATGGTCTGTTTCCATTGACCGTGCAAAGAGGGGCGACAGTGACTACACCTTGGTTGCTGGTGCTCCGTATCACGATTGGCCCGTTAGTGGTCATCACCCAACGAGTGGATTAGATAATGCGGGTAGTGCCTACACCTTCGACGCAATGTTAAGAGAGCAGTTGCCAACTATCCCTAATAGTGGGGGATGGTTAGAAGTTGATGTATTTGCCCACGACGTAGATTCTAGTGACCCTATGAAAATAAGAGTCTACCAGAATACACAAGGTGAGCCAAAAACTTATACCAAACAAGGAATAGTCACATCTAATGATAATGGAGATATTTTCTTGGAGGGGTCTGGATTTGATCCATCTACTAAAGGGTTTATAACACATCGTCCTTATGTTGAGTCTGTCAAATTTAGTTTAGCTTCAGGAGACCCAGCGAAGGCTGGAATGACGTTAACAACTATTGGAAAGCCAGATAGTGCGTCGGGCAGTTTAGACCTCTCTATCAAAGGTCCAGATAGCTCATATGTGTATAATAATATGAATTTATATCAGTTTGGGGTTAGTGGATCTACGAGTGGCAGTATGAATATGTACCTAGAAGTTGCTTCTGGGGCTAACAGTGGGATATTAAATTTAAACGTTACAAGCACTCAAACAACCGGTAACCTAGACTTAAGAATTAGAGGTTTCTAATGCCAATTAGAGTAAGATATCAGAACGATACAAATCAAGAGTGTACGATTAGACCAACACCGTTCATACAGATTTCTTCTGAAGTTCTCAAGAACAAAGAGGGAAGCTTTGGTGTTACTTACAATATTACACTAACTGGAACTCTACTTCCGGACGAAGGTACGCCTTACGCCCTAGACCCTGCTACGAATATCCCAGTTGAGTTTTTTCCTGGGCAAACTCCCCCAGAATTTATAGGCCCATATAACTTATTTGACAAAGTACCGCTGTCCCAGCGTTCAAGACCGCCTAGGCAGAAAGTAACCAAATCGGCCTCTGCAATTCTAAGCAAGCAGAGGGCTTTAAAAGCACTGTTCGCCAAAGATGGTCAGCGTGTAGAAGTTACCGACATTTTTGATGACGCCGGAGCAACCGTTGTTTGTAACCCACGGGTTGTCAGTGTTGATTTTACGGAGGGTGCTTATATAACCAAGTGTGAGTACACAGTCGTTTTGCAAGCGGATGTTCTTTATAGGCAGAATGGTCATGTCGATTTAGACGCTCAGTTAGCAGCTAGTGGCGTACAAGCTGGGGATAAAGTAAAAGATGAACTATCTCTTATAAATTTCGTTGATGACGAAGCGGCTGGGGGCGGTGCTACATTTATAGAAAGTTATGATGAAAACTGGGGTCTAGAGGTTGACGACGCAGTATCAGAAAGTTTCGCCCTACCAAGAACTTATAGAATATCACACAGCCTAAATGCTACAGGTAAAACTTTTTACAACGAAGATGGCTCTCTCGGCAAAGAAGCTTGGGAGCAAGCTAGAGATTTTTGTTTACGTAGAATTACTGACAGACCTAGTGGTAACTATCCAAACGTGGCAGGCTTGATTGGAAGTGGCACCGTAAACTTGGTAGATACCTACCGAGGTTATAATCACACCAGAACTGAGCAAATAAATCAAACGGCTGGTAGCTATAGCGTTACTGAAAACTGGCTATTGGCAAGCGGTGTTAGTCACGAAAACTATAGCATGAGCGTCTCTTCTTCAAATACAGACCCATTTATATCCGTTTCTATAGACGGCGTAGTTAAAGGACTTAACGAAATAAACCCTAGCGGTTACGGTGCAAGTAAAAGTATTGCCGATAGCGGTGCCTACAAAAACGCACTAATTAAATATAATCAAATATCTAATAGTGGTAGGTTTGGACTATCTAGCGATCTTTATAAACGTGCTAACAATACCGTGGCTGTCCAACTAAATTCCCAGCCAACCTCGGTATCACTAGGAACTAATGAGTTTACAGGAGAAATTAGTTACAGTTTAGCTTTTAATAATCGACCAACCAACATTGTCTCTGGCGTGATAGCGGAAAGCATTCAAGTAAACGACACTTACCCCGGAGATGTATTTGCCGTAATACCTGTTTTAGGCAGAGAAACCGGACCAGTGTTACAGTACATAGGAGGAAGAACAGAATACAAGAGAGATGTCTCCATAAATTTAACTATGGATTACACTAAGGTTCCCTATGGCTCAGGTAGAAACACACTACTTCTTAAGAAGCCAAGCTTAGTCGAACCTACAGCGACACAGATAGCAGATTTACTTAAAGAGTTAAGCCCGCAGGGTGAGTTTGGGGTTAGGAAATACTTTATTTCACCACCGTCCGAAAGCTGGAGTCCCAAAGAGGGAACCTATTCCTTCAATGTGTCTTTTACCTATGAGTTGGATAAATAGACATGCCGCACACTTGGAATGATTTTTATGAAGGTCAAGATCCACCACTGGGACCACAGTTACCACTCACGAGTGGTCAGCAGCACCCTGTTGGTTCCGGTGTTTTACCTTCTGGGGAATCTAATTTTCAAGACGTTAGACAAGACAGAAGCCTAAACCCTAACTTTGATGGTGGCGGTAGCGGTATAAATTTTCCTTGGCCTTACCCAAATGAAGATACTGAAGATAAACTTAAATATACTACGGGCGAAATTCCGGAACAATTAGAAGATAAATTTACAAAAGATTGGTGGGAAGCTAGCGGTGTCTTCAAAACGTATCCCGCCGATGTTGATGTTGCATCTAAAAGGGTTGACAAAAGACCTCGCGGTGATCAATCCGGTTCGGGTATTTTTCATCCTAAAAAACTCCTCGTCAATTTTTCCAACTCTAGCGGCGTCAAACAGAGACAGGTTGACGACTTTAGAATATTTAATAACTATATACATTTTCACAGGACGGAAACGGACGTTGTACCACAAACTGTGGTGGACCCAATTACTAATGAAGTAACAGTGAAAGTTATACCCCTAGGCGACGAGATAAGAATAGTTGATATATTCTCTTCAGGTATAATTCACTTTGAATCACGACTTAAACAGTTTGAAGATTTTAACAATACTTATGATCAAGACACCTCTTCACTAGAGGACGGAGAAGGAAACGATGGGTAATTTAGAGAACCATAAGTATAGCACAATACCTACTACTGGTGCTATCACACCCACCACAGATTGGCCAAAAAACCATGTGTTACCGCAGGGTAAAAATGGCTCATTGTCCACAGGTGGTTGGACGGATAATGCACAAGGTTTTATACAGCAGACATTCTTGGGTGCATCAATAACTGACTTCAATATTAATGCTGGTTTTGGCGACACCAGCTCTACCCTTTCCGTAAAACTGGTGAATGATGAATTTAATCTATCTGACGGTACTGCCGCAGGCTTTGGCGACGACCCATACCATAGCGGTGCTTGGCTAGAAGCAAACAATAATTCACTTTTTGGTAAGGGTGGGGATATGTTTGCACCACCTATTCCCGGTAGCCCAGTCTTCTTTAAGTTTGGTAAAAACCCTGCTAGCGTCGAGCAGGCGTTTAGAAAAACCTTTGATGATCTATATGGAATTAAAACCCTTCCAAAAGAAAGCGGCTTTCCGGTCAGGTCTTATCAGGAACCACTCGATTTAGCTGAAGAGAATCTAGAACCTTATGAGTTTGTTGACCTGCAAAACAAGGTTATAATTGATAAGTCTAGATTATGGAGGTATGACGACTCGTTTGAGACTTACGATAGAGGTAGAAATCACTTCAACTTTGGTGGTATTTTACAAAGCTACACGCAAAATAAAAGCAGTGCGGGTGCTCCGATCTATAGCGTAAACGTGAGTGATCCAAGAGAGATTCTCTCAAACGCAGTAATGCTATTTAATAACTACCAAGGCTCAACATTCAATAATAAAAATCTATTTAACGTATACGGCTTTTTAGAATACGACCCTTCAAGTAGCCTTCTTCAAGATTTAAACGGTAGAGCACTAGGCAAGGGAGTAGTTGCAAAAAGCGTCTCGGGGGTTTTAGGAGAAGTTTTATACAGAGGCGAACAAGATTCTACCATCGGAATAGACGATCCCGGTTTTGGTCTTAAGCCGGACGTTGACGTGATGATAGTCTCTGAGTATACTCCAAATGCCAACGGAATTCCTCCTTCACCAGTATATAAACAAATCACCCTAAATCTAAAAGACGAGTATAAATTTCCTAAAGTGGACTTTGGGGGTTATGGTCCGGGTTTAGACAGTCTTCCGGAGTTTTTCCCTATAACCGGCCAAGGGTTTTCTCGCCGCAGTGATAAGGGTATACCGTTCTATAGAGTTAAGCAGGCTATAAATGCGTTGTTTGAATACAACGGAGACTTACCGGAAGAATACGTAAAGGCCGGATTTGGTGGCGTTATCAACTTTAGGGGTTTCAATTATGTTGTAGATTTTAGTGGTATACCAGTAGAAAGAATACCGCTTTTATATTACATGGACTTTGATCAGCTAGATATGCTGAGTTTTGCTCAAGAGCTTTGCGATATAATTAGTCATGAATTGTATGTTACACTGTTACCAGTTATAAACCACCCCGCCTGTCAAGTATTATATGAAAGAAATTTGTTTTTTGCTAGATCAGGACAACCAGAGAAAATGGTTGCTGGCATCATCAGGATTGATGCGATTGACAAGACGCAGCAACCTACGTATGGTGCTATAAAAAGATACATAGACCGGCTAGATCTTAGGGGTATCTCCGTAGAAAATCAAGATGTCGGATTTGAGTTGTCTAATGTCACTACAGACAAGTTTGTGGTTGGCGGTCAAAAGGTTGACATGTACTTGTTTAATAATAATAAAGACAGGGACGACCTAGCACAAAGAAGACTTGAGGCTGGAATTGATCAAACTGAAGTAGAAAGACTGAGGAAGGATCAGTGGCACATTTCTACTCAGCTTTGCCAACAGTTTTTACCTTTCTATGGGTTCATAGGCAAAGATAAAGCACTTTCAATACCAAAAGGTTTTGGTCCCTATCAACAAATTGTTCTTGATACTGATGGCTTAGATGCGTTTGGGGTTGGAAAATATTACATCACCACAGAAATGGAACTCAGAGCGGCACTGGTTTCTTTTGACAGGTGGAAAGAGTTTCTTTTATCTTATAACGAAACCTACGTGCAGGACGTTTCTCAGTATGGTGCTACCTATGCCTCTTTGGGGGGACAGGGCGGAAATGACGATATAAACAAAGCACTTCAAAACTGGAGAGATCTTCTCGGTGTTCAACCCGGTGATCCTCTAGACTTGGCAACCGCAGGTTTTGCAGAAAGAAAGTTTGCCGTTTCTGTGCCACGCTCTGTTTGGAACAATCCAGATAAACCCTACATGGGTAAAGACAATCTTCCGGCAAGTCCTTGTGATCCACCCTTTGGTTATCCTCTTTACTATAAAAGGGCACAAAAAATTGGAATCCCTGAAGCCGGTGTTGTGGAAATTCAAAACGCTGTCACTAAGGTTGTTACCGACGTAGAGAACTTATCTAATGCTTCTAACGAGCTTGGTAATTATGTTAGCCAACAAAAAGATGAAACCGCCGCAAGGATAGAGTTTTTCAAAAAGAAGCTATCTAGGTTTATTAAAAACTGGAAGCGTGGAAATCCTGCCCTGGCAGATACTGACCGATACACTAAAAACCCCGAGTATAAAAGTCTTAAAAAATCCATAGACGATGCGAAAAAATTCTATAATGATTATAAGACCCGCATAAATAATCTTGATGAAAAAGCTAAAAAAAGAGTAGCTGCAACTAGAAACGCTTTGGGTGTAACAGATAAAAATGGTAAACCTAAAGATACACCTTTAAGTAGAATGATAGCCAACCTACCGTCTACCGCCAAGTTCCATCTCAAAAACGCACAAAAGGTTTACAACTTCATTAAGAAGGTTGCTGAAGAAAATCTAGGCAAAAAATATCTTGTTAAAATCCCCAAGGTTTGTAATACTAGATACCAAAACGAAGTGATAATGTACAACGAGCCTACCGTTAACATAGCGGCTGGACCATTTGGATTTAGACCAGAACCCATTAATTCGGGCACAACGTTTGTTAACACTCTCGGCTTTCAACAACAAGTCAATAGGTATTCTCATAGTTTTGACTCATCCACGCCTTTTGAGCATTACTTAGACTATAAGATTGACACCGCGTCAGGGATGTGGATGGGCAGAGCCTTCTCAGCTGGAGTTGCTGCTTGGGGCGGTACTAGTTATAATGACAATTACTCCTTTGGTGCCTTAAAATGTAACTTTAATCCATTTTCAGAAAACTGGGAATACAACTACAAACCAGAACCTCAAGGTGGATTTTTTGATTTTTCTTTGTTCGGCCCTACTTTGTTATCAAAAGCTAAGGTTAAACATGATGATGAAAATTCCTTACAGGGCGATGCGATAAATCCTAACACTTTACCGTTAGGAGCTAGACAGGGACTGTTCCCAGTTGACACCATGGCTATCATAGAAGATAGTAATAGAATAAGGTGCTACGCAAAGTATGATAACAGCCACTTTTTAGATTTTGCCGGTGTTTCTCCCGAAGACCTTACGCAGCAATCTATTGACAAGGCGGGCAATATTGTTCCAGACATTATGCAGTCTTTGCCTAATACTAATCCAGATAAGAGATTAGCGTTTGACACAATAGCTGCTCAAGAAGATGCAAATAGCTTATTAGATAGACAAAGGCCTTCTATAGCTTTTGTCAAGTGTGATATAGATGAAGACTTCTATATGCCTCCTAAATTTAAATTCCAAGAAGTTGACGTTTATGCCAATGATTATGAGATGTCTATTTCGGAACCAGCATTTGATATTGTTAAAACTAAAGACGACAACGGTTGCCCAGCTCATGAGTTTCAGGTTAGAAGAGCTACACCAATTTTTCAGGTTGCTGATAGTGGCGGTTTAGACGGCCAAAAATATACAGATGTGTTCTACAGCTCAACGCTTCCCTCTGGAGGAGAAATAATATCTAACAAGCAAGACTTAGACCCCAACCATGTATACGCCTTGATAACGGTTCCCGGTAGAATAAAATCCACGATAGATCAACGGTGGGCTTCTGGACCAATGAAGGCGTTTAACACCGTACAGATAGAGAATATCTTGACGGCAGACGTTACAAGACACGAGGCGTTTATAAGACCGGCTTTTCCCGAGCTGGAAGACAAAGTTATTGCCTGTCAGTCTCGTGAAGACCAATGGGGGCCAGATGGTTTTGGTACGATAACCGAGGCTTTAGCATCAGGTGCTGCGAGAGGATTCGTCGGTGCTCACCAATTAGACAGTAGAGTGGGTGAACTTGCTGGCTGGTTTCCCGGTCAGCCAGAAGACTACGTTGAATTTTCTTTTACACAATTAAATCAAGCACAGCAAGCCCAAAGAGATGTAATGAAGGGTGTTGCCCTTAATAGTCCAGAAGGCAATCTTTCCTTCACGCAGCCATCCCCAGTTTATCCAAGCATGGTTGCTTTACCCTTGATGTCAATGGAAAGGTGCTACGGACCTTGGTTGTCTGCGGCTGCTTTAAACCCCTTTAATCCTAGACAAAGATATACAGACGTGGGAGGTAAGATTGAATTTATCAAGGACGAGAATCTCACCCCTTGGAACTATGCGGGATACCAATTACTCAACGAAGCTGGAAGATTACAAGCAGATTTTTCCAATAGCTTATTACTTGTTAGTGAGCGTGGAGGTTTTGTTTATCCGGACGCACCAACCGGCATAGCGATAGCTACAGCCCTAGAAGTCGAAGGACCATTAATTACTTCAATAGGCGTTAGCGTTGGAGCTGGTGGTATTAAAACAACCGTTAAGCTTGACCTGTATACCGCACAGTATGGAAAATTACAAAAACAAAAAGAAGGAGCTATTTCACAGATAGCAAGGGAAAGACAAAAGGTTATTGATCAAAACAATAGTGCCATAAGGAGAGGTTTAGGAAAACGTAATGGCAATAAAGATCTCGTTGGTTCATTATTAGCGACCGGCGGTAGTGCAATCAAAAAACTAGCCTCAGATAATGCAGACTTCTTCTCTGACTTTGAGGTGGGCAAGAAACCAACGATGAATATTGTTGTTGATGAAGTCAGTGCTGCGGTATTGTCGGACGAAGAATTGAGAGGTAGACTTTCTGCAATTCCGGAGGAGCTTGATATGGCCGCAAAATTAAATGAAAATGCTGTAGGGAGTTTCTCAGACTTTATAATTGGCGTGGGTGGCGATCACGACGATCCAGACATGGCTAGTCCAGAGTATAACCATCGCCCCGCGATCAATGACATGATCTTCCCAGATTCGGAACACTTAAGTTAGTTAGGAGAGGAATATGACTAGTCCATTTACAACACCAAATATCAAATCGCCAGAGCGTGATTTTCATATCATAAAAACTGATCATCCGTATATGCGTGCTATAGGTTTAGGCGTATTTACAACCGGTGATTTCATTACTTGGATGAACCAAAGAAAGCCCGACAATTCAGGTGTTTATAAAAATAGACATCTTATTCGTGGCTTAGTTGATGGCTCTGGCACCCCTATTGCAAACCCATTTGACGTTGTGCTTGGGGTAAATAATGAGGGTGATACTGACGACGAGGGCAACAAAGCTTGGGGGTCTTGGCTTGGCTGGAGGCGAGACAGGGGCACTGGCCGCTATGAAAAGCAGCATGTCGATAGTTGGAGCTGGTCGTTTGAAGGAGAAGACATAACTTACACCGATACAGACCTATTCTACTGGCCACACTGGAGTTCAGATGGAACAGTCTCTGACGGAGTCGAAATAATAGTAGAGACAGACGTTAGTATCATTCTTCACCTTGATGATGTTTCCGACTCAAACAATGTTATAACACAAGTAGAAGAATTAAAAACCCCAAGTAAAATAGTAAACATCATACAGCTAAACAGATTTATAAATGACTTTAAACTGGAACTCCCCAAGTCCGATTGGAAGAAAACAAATTTTGACCACGTAGAAATACTAGCAACAGATAAATACATTACGGATATAAAAGGAAGTAAGTTTGGTTACGTTGACTTTTACGCTGATATTACGTTTGCTATTGATCTAGCGGAAGGCGGCATACAATGCGACAAAACAGACAGAGTAAACTTTAGATTATATCTCTACGATGACGCTTACTCTAGGGGGCCAGCTAAAGAAATTATATTAAAGCAACCTAAGTTTGCTGGTTATAAAACAGACGCCTTGGGTAGATCTCATGGAGGTATTATAGACGGCGAGTTTCAGCCGGTTGACGTCACCGATCCAAAACAACAGTCTGTTGGCGAACTGCAAAAAGCTTGGAATCCATACACTAAAAGATGGGAGTCCGGCACGCAGAACATGATGGCTAAAACGGTTCACGATATAGATGCTGCATTTAACAATCCAACTGTCGATAGTTTAGTAGACAGTAATATTAAGCAGGATTTAGACGGAGATCCAAATAGACACTTCGTTCCTAGTAGTGGATTGGTTATGCCGATTGAGATGCAAAACGGGAACCCCATGCAATGGCAACCTAACTATGCTTCTCCATCTGGATGTAGAGAGGAAGATCATGCCAACAAAAAAGCACAAGTTACAGCATTTAATTTTAACCCATTAAAAGCTTATGAAAAAGATACGCTGGTTATGCTTTCGCAAATAGGTGGCGTTTGGCACATCAGCGACATGGGTAGCGGTGTTGCACCAAAAGATAGAGTTGTGGAAGCTGTGTTTGACGGTAAATGGGAGTTCACCTATGCGGCAACCAACTCCAACAGCTTTTTCAAGGTGTATGATTCCACTGAGGCTGCATTTATTAATGAATCGAACGATTACGGTGAGCTTGTGACAGATGAACATCCGGACGTGGCATTATATGCTGCTGGACCTCAAACAAAAGCTATAAGAAAGTCCATCCAAGACGCAGACCCGTTAGACATGGAACGCTCCCTTCATCTGATGTACTACAAAGACGACGAGCTAAACAATCATACAATCATACCCGCCACTCAAACACAGCCAGAAAAAAGAGTGTCCGGCGTCACTTACAACGATCAGTTTAGCACCATCGGTCAAAAGCAATTGTTTTCTATGAATGGATGGTATCAGTTTACATCTTTTGACTTTATGGATAAAAACATTGCGGGTACTAGGAAAGTTGGTAATGCTTTAGCAACAACTCAAGCTCGCTTAAATGCTGCCAACAAGGATATACCCGATGGGAACTTCGAGGGGGAACCTTGGCCACAAGCTGGTCACAGCGGTCCCTTCTTTGGATGTGTATTCCCTGATGGATACTCTTTGAACGATACCCGTTTTTATGTAGATGCTAGGAACTGGGTAGTTTCGTCTGAAAGCAATCAATACACAAATGCTATAATAGGTGATGCATTTTTTGGTTATGAACCGAATTTATATACAACAGCTTTTGATGGCGACACCTTGCCCTTTTCAGATCCAGACACAGGGGCTGACCTAGACCCACCCGTCTACAAACCAACCAGAAGTATAAACAGAAGATCTGTGGCGGATGTTAACCCAGAAGTAGATTTGACAGAAGACGGAAAAAATGCATACCAGAGAAATTCCGCTGCTCGCGAACCCTCTATGTTTTTTATGTCTGAGCAGGGTAAAAAAGACCTCAAAATGCTTCCCGCCGACATCGCAACGAACGCTTCTCCGGACGGAGAAAACGGAGGACCAATTCAAAACATTCATGCCTTAGATCGGCTGCATGGAATATATACAGGTGAAGCTCTTCGTCTCAGGTCTAAGGTACCCTTCTTAGAAAAATACTGGCTTAGAAAAAATGATCCAGACGGAACTGCTATAAATGATAAAATATTCACCAATAGGAATGAAAGTGCCTTTGACTTTAAGCCTAAATCACCCACAAAAATTCAATTTAGACCTCTTAAAATGGGTACATACGCACAGTTTTACCCAAACGCTCATACTAATGCTGAGATATACAGAGTAGAAGATTTATACAGAAAAGGACTAGGAAGAGTTCCCACTGTTAATGGAAATGATACCGAGATAACAAGTAGGGCCGCTTATTCTGCTGAAATTAATCGCTTGCTATTTGATACTGACGCACAAGGTGAGGGTGCAGCTTCAAGCTATAGTAAGGGTAGAGAGAGAATTTTGATTGACCATAGGCATCGCAAATATATATATGATGACAAAAAGGGACTTTTATACAATTCAGATATAACTTTTAGGGCGGCGAACTATACCGGAGAAGGCGTTCCTCAATTTTTTGCGGTAGATACTGTTTTTGGAAAAGCTGGTCAAGATGCACACATAGACTTCCCGAGTTACAGCAGTAGAATCCACACGAGAGACTTCTGGAATGGAGGCCCAGAGTTCCACGAGTGGCAAGCACAAGTGGGAAGTAGAGACGGTGACGGTGCTGGTGCGTATGGAGTTATAGGTGCCATCGCCACCGCTACGTTTAACAACTCAGTGACTTTTGACACATCGCAAAGAGTTGGCATGGGATCTGAATCCTCGTTTAATGGAGGGATGAACAATAGAAAAACTGTTCAAAAACCAACTTGGGGGGGTAGCAACAGAAGTAACTATGACGATCACGGCACAACTCAGCTTTGGGCTACCGTTTACGGTGCTTGGCCAAGAGATCAGCTAATATATGATGTAAGGTATTTCTGTGTACACCACTTTAATGAATACCCACTACTAGAAGGGTTTACTATCGAGAATACTTTCCTTAAAACTCTCCAATTTGGAGATCCTTCAAGAGATAGCTTTGGAAACCTTACGTATCGAGACACAGGTGCTGTCAAGGTGGCGTTTCCGAGGAGAATAGGCGACACTTTAAATGAGTTTTATATTAACCTCATTCACACTAGAGCGTTGACTAGGGATGCTGATGGAGAACTAGTAGAGAATATGCTCGATACTGATGGTGATGGTGTTGATGATTTACGTTTACTTCAAATAGATTTTAGAAACAGGACATTTGATATAGACCTAATAAACCCAACTAGATTTGGTCCCGATGGCGAGGCGGCAGAAACGTGTGCATCAGGATGTATAGTTTATTCTGACGCCACCATTGAAGAAGGTGTAGCAAAGGATAAAATGCTCCTTAAGAAATATTGGAATATAGACACCCGTCGCGTTGGTAAACTACTACCTTATCGTTACAATAAAACCATGCTAACAACACCGTTTCCTTCTGGTAAGGAGATCAGCCTAGATGATGACAACTTTGTGATCTGGCGTGGAGACTTGCCGGAAGAAGGCGTTCAAGCCAACGACCCGCTCCTACGCAACAAGTTAGTACTGATAGGTTCAGGGTCTAACTATAGAGTTGGAGACTTGGTTGGCAATGTCGGTAAAGGCCTTAGAATGGGCGTTACAGAGGTTACTTCCGCTACAATAGACGGCGAAACTGTTAATGGTATTATTTCTAAGGTAAAAGTGTTTAATCCCGCTGATAAGGTCGAGTTTACACACGCATCACCTTCTGGAACCCTAATTACCAGACAGTCTCAAGCAAATGCCTTGAGAGTCACAACGATTTCTTCAATAGACCCACAAAATGCGGGAGGGTTTGAAGGGTTTTTCACAAATGCGATGGTCAGTGGAATTACGGAAATAGACCAAAAACCCCTGTTTATAGACGGAGATGAAGGAAGATTTATACAATTAAGTGCTAATTCAGACAGCACAAGCACTCAAATAAGGGAGGGTGCCCAAAGTAACCCTAGATTTGGTTTTACTGACACCCCAAACCTAAAAAGTGTTTCTGTACAGGAAGAACAAAGGTCACCAAATAGAAAATATGATATATTCTTCCATTTTCATAACGATATTACTCATACGTTTGCAGACACTGAATACGGCGGATTCTTAAATGGTGAGGGTGGCATATCAATTATAGCTGAACAATTTATAGAAACTAAAATTTCTGGAACATAAAACAATTTTCGTGTATAATTATATACAATGAACCTTTAAAGGAGACTTTTTATTATGGCTACGATTACATTTCATGCTAATAATGCTGAACATATACTTGCCTCACAATACCAAAATGATCCTACATTAATTAATCACGGTGCCGCTTCAGGGCTGGGATTTTTTGGTGCCGGATTTGGTTTGTCTGTACCAGTTGGCCAGTATCAACAACAAACATACGTTACAAATAGTACGGGTACTGCCTCTGGTATACAGTGCCAAAACACCAGATATGGCGATACTTCTGCTGATTCTGCCTCCATGCCAAACAGCGGACTGTTTTACGGCAACGATGGAGCGGTCATTGGCAACTCTGGACTTCCAAACTTCCAAGCACCCCTCAGAATAAGATTTAGTCACGACGAAAAAGTTAGGGTGCAGAACTGCAAATTACGAATTTTTAATAGATCGAATATCAATACTCACGCAGACGGTGTAGAGAGTAGGGTTTACGAAGTGAGACGACCTCACCCTGTAAAAAATCAGTTCAATGCTACGTCGGGGCCACTTGGGTTCAGAGGCAACTCTGGTCACGGTTGGACTAGATGGGTTGAGGGAACAGATATGGTAGATCTAAATTTCACCTCAAGTCCCGGTATGAGCGGAACCAATACCTCTAGCGATGACTCCTTACCGTCAACCGCTGGAGATGGTTACAAGAACTGGCTGACTAACGAAGGTTCTTCCCACAGATCGACTCTACACGATTGGTATGTAGCTATTTCAGCTTCTCCTAGTGAGATAGGGTCTAAGACTGACTTTGGAATGTATTTTACCGTAGAGTACCTATAAGGTTACGGCTTAGTTTTCTAAAGGTTCAAAAGAAAAAGGGGTGGTTTTTGCCACCCCTTCTTCGTTTTCTCCTTTGTTATTATTCGTTCTTTTCAGTTTTAGGGTTCCACTTGACCCAACCTCTGTCGGGCAACCAGTTGTCGCCATCTTTCCTTTTCGGAAATAGACCACCTCCCTTCTTATGAGAACCAAAGGATAGTTTTGCTCCGCAATCCATGCACCGCAGTTCATAATATAGATTATCATCTACATTCCTCACTACAAAGCGTAGATTCTCAGAGCCACATTTTCCACATACAGTCTCCTCAAAAACCTCTTGAAATCGTGCAATCTCAGCAAAGATATCTCTTTGTGAGTCTCCCTCAATCTCGACGCTAATGCGACCGTTGCTAGTTTGATAATTTACCTTCATTAATTTCTCCAATCTGCTACATAGGCACTAATAGTATCAGGAATCAAACTTTTATCCTGTTGAAAGTCATTCAGTTTTTTAATCGCATCACTAGCCTGACGTTTATCAACCTTTCTTTTTACATTAATACTGAACACTTCGTTAAAGAATTGTCCAACGTCAAGATTTAGCTGCTTGCATTTTGAGTCGATAAAGTTGGCTTGAGCATCACTCATTCTGTATGAGTCATCGTACTCGCCTTCTGTTTCCACTCGCTTTGTTTGGCTAATACTTTTAACAATACTAGCTGTGTTCTTTGAGGTCATCTCCTCAGCGGCCACAGTCTTGAGCCTAAGAGCCTTTCTTAAAGCACGCCCTTCAGCCCTTGTCGCAGCGGTAGCCGTGTTAAACACGCAAAATGTGTCGTCTGTGTTGCCTTCCCAGCAATCAGCCACATCTGAGAAGGTAGATCCGTCCTCAAAGACAATCTCCCAGATCACAGTTGCTCTACCAATCTCATCACCCCCAGACGGAGGGAAAACTTGAGTTGGCCTACTAGACACAATCCTACCTAAAAGAAGCTCTGCTACACGTCTGAGACCAGCACAGAGCGGTCTACCATCATACATTTCACTATTAACGAACAAACTTAGCACATAGTCATTCCACTCTGGATCAGTTACATTTGGAGTATTTTCATCCATGATAACGTCTTTTGTGCTAGTGTCTGTGTTTGATGGTGTTTGCAATTCAATGTCTTCAAATAAATCTGTCATTATTCAACCTCTATAAAACGTTTTGATCTTGGCGGAAACTTTTTCCTAATACCAGTTACAATTTCAACTATTGATTGGATGAGTTCTTCTTTCTTACTCAGGGATTCTTGCCCCAAGGACTTGACTCTAATCACGGCATAACCTCTACTTAGCAGAGCACCGCTTTTCCTTAAGTCTGCATTTATTTGCTTTTGAAGCTTGTCGTCACCCCAAATAGGCAAGAAATGAGAAGGACCATCTACTTCTATTATAGTCTTTAACTCCGGAATATACAAATCAATTTCTAGATTTTCCGCAGGAATAATTGTTTCATGCATTTTAACAAAAAATCCCTGTTTTTCAAGTGATCCTTGTATAAATTTTTCTAATTTTGACCCTTCTGTTGCAGCAGCCCTAATTGCTGCTATGCCTTTAGATCTCATAGATTCTTTTTGTTCTGCACTCATCTTTTTCCAGTTTCTTTTTGCTATCTTTACACGTCTGCTTCTTTCTTTATCGCTCATATCCTGCCAGTAATCTACGAGACCGCTACTAATTTTTAGCCGTTCTTCTTTACTTCGCTGCTTTCCCATAGTGGGGTGAGAGCTTCTGCCCTCTTCTAGAGCAACCTTCTGTGCTTCACTTTTGTTCTTTAACCTTTGCCCATGTTTTATTAGCGTCCTGCGAATTTTATTTGGGTAAGTCTCAAGAACTTTTGCTATCTCATAAGTACTGAGGTTTTTATTGTTATACATATCTATAACTTTTTGATCAAATTCATTCATTGTAAGCTCCTATCAAATCCTTAATACTAAAATCATTTAATAATGTTGGTTTTACTCCAGTTAGTCTATATACTTCTTTTTGCTCTGATTCTTCTTGTGTAAATATTGGGCACGTTTTGGCCGTCTGCAAAAGATTAAAAACGCCCCCATTATCCTTGTCCTCGTTGCTATATAGATAACCCAGTTTAAACTTATTGACAATATTTGCGGCTTTTGCCACATTGTTCATACTTGTCGCTACTAACAGGCCGGTAAACGACCAAACATCGGCAGCGTCAAACATACCAAATTTGGGGGGAACAGGATTAAAGTCTACATGATTAAAAAATACACTTGCACTGGTTACGTCCCCGCTTGTTACGGCCTTATTCAGGGCGTTGTATATTTTAGTGTTCTGAGGTGTTCCACCGTTCGTATCTACGTAAAAACCTACATGCATTTTTGTTCTCCTAAAAACCATTCTATTGTATGTTTAAGTCCAGTTTGAAAGTCTGTTTTAGCTTCAAATCCTAGCCTAGCTTTTGCACGAGCAGTATCTAGACACCTACGGGGTTGTCCGTCTGGCTTATCAGATTCCCAAATAATATCCCCTTCAAATCCCATTTGTTCTCCGATCTCTGTAACAAGATCTATTATCTTTATTTCCTTGCCGGTTCCTATGTTTATCGGTTCCGGACTCACGTCCTGTTCAATAGCCAACGCAACCGCGTCCGCACAATCCTCAGCATACAAAAACTCTCTAGAGGCTTGTCCAGTACCCCAAACACTAACTTCCCTTTCTCCATTTTTCATGGCATTATAAAACTTTAAAATAAGGGCAGGTATAACATGGCTACTAGTTAAATTAAAATGATCGTGGGGGCCATACATGTTGACTGGGATTAAATTGACGCAGTTCATTTCATATTGTTCATTGTATGTTTCCAGCAACTTCATTAAAGTCTTCTTAGCTATACCATAAGGTGCGTTTGTTTCTTCTGGATAGCCGTTCCATATTTGTTTCTCTTCAAACGGTACCGGCGTGAACTTTGGATAGGCACAAACCGTGCCTAATAAGATGAATTTTCTTACTTCAGCTTTTCTTGCGGCCTCTATTAAGTTGGCACCCATGATTAAGTTTTCGTACATAAACTTTCCGGGGTTTTCCCTGTTAGCTAGAATGCCTCCAACGCTTCCGGCTGCATGAACTATAACTTCTGGCTCTGCTTGATCTATCAGTCTTCGGCAAGCATCCTGCTCTCTCAAGTCCCAAGACTTAGATCCAACGCCAAATACCGAATATTTATCTCGTAATACGGGAACTAGATTCTTCCCCAAAAAACCGGTAGCACCAGTTACTAATACATTCATATTTAATCCTCCAAGTGGTCTAATATTTTGCCATACCATTCTAGGTTAGTTGAAAATGGTCTAGGTCCATGAGCCTCAAAATATCTACCTATATCTATCTGTTCTAGATCGTGGTGTTTAGATCTACATAATCTTCCGTAAACGGTGTAACCTCCGTCCGGATGCTGATCAAAGTCTCCAGCCTCTGTTCTCTCGATACAGGTTGTACGCTCTTTGTCTCTCCATCTAGAATACAAACATTTCAACAGAGACTCGTCAGAAAACGAACCAAATGCGTTAGAGACGTTTGATCTGGGGTCTTCTGGGAAACCCCCAGCCCAAGACAGGATTAACTGCTTGTAGGACAAATGATTAGGATTAATTATTTCCCTAAAAGTCTCTCCGTCCGCCGCAGTGCCGTGCATTGGCCACTTACCAATATCTGGCTCTCTTTGAAAGGCTGGGTGCTCCGCACCAAATTTTGCCAAGTGGTCATTGGGAACCCTATTATATGAGTCCACAAAACCGGCAGACAAAGGAATCATATCTACATCTACAATTGCTGTATGTTCCTGCTCCTCGCAAGCTAAACACATGCGAGTCACCTTTGCTTGGATGCCAGAGTCAATAGAGTCTATTTTTGAAAACACATACAGGGTATCCGAATAATTAAATGCCCAGTTGACTAGATCGCCGTCCGCGATGTTTTTTGTCACAATGCCAACAACGACTTCAACACCCAACCTATTCCAAGCCTTATAGGTTGCTGGTAAAAACTCAGTATATAAACTGTTTTCGTTTATCGCTGTTATAACTTTTTTAATTTTCATATTAAATCCAATTGTCTGATACAAATTTAACTAAATTGTCTCGATTTTGGAACCCCGTTACCTTGGAGTCGTTTACCTGAGATAACCAAGAGCCGGTTTCCCATACACCTCTAGGGCTTCCTTTTGGGTTGTCGAATATAAGTAGCTCTCCGCCAAAGTATGCTGATAAACAAGCATTACCACCAGACACGCTTATGTGTTTTTCAGAACTAGCTTGCAGTGAATACTGTATCCAGTTATAGCTTTTGTCATGTGCTACACCTTTTGCGTCCCTCATTGTAAAAACATCTGGGAACTCTTCGAAAATCATGGCATAATCTGCAAAGTCCATTATGGTATTATCGTCCGAATAGTACCCCTCGCTGTCACCCTCCGGCCTAATGTAAATTACTTGATACTTATCTGATAAGATAGACATTAATACCCTCAACGTCTCAAGATCAAAATAATTTAAGGGATCTCTACCCCACTCTTTTGTGTACTTGTTTTGGATAACAACTGTCTCTTTTTGAAAGAAAGAAAAGGCTCCCGAGTAGTGTGCCTTTATTGGCGGTGGAAGCCACCATTTTTGCGAGGTAAACCCAGGAGATCCGTTGCAATATATTTGTGAGCCACCCGGACGTACAGGATGATCAACTTCTTTAATGTTATCGCAAAAATAAAACACGTCTTTTAATCCACGATGACACACCACTTCGTAGGGTATTTCTTTAACGTGGTGATAATAGGCTCGTGGTAGATCTTGTACTATGGTCCAACTAAACTCGCTCAGTGATTCTATTTTCATACTAACCTCAACTTAACAAATTTTCCAAAGTTTTCCCGCACCTCAAACCCAAACAGCGAGTGGCACTCATAAATTAAATTAGGGTTTAGGGTGTGGTTAAAGTAGTAGTGAAAAACATCGGGGGAAAACAGTTTCTGAAGCTCCCTACTATTTTTAGCTACAATTCTTTTCTGCACATGGTTCTTTACATTGGTCAATGTTTTTCTTTTTTCTTCTGTGTATTTACCCTGTAGCTCATAAGGTTGAATCCCAGCATTATTTAGAAAAATACCGGTATACGAGTCGTCCATTCTAATGGTTCCATCATATTCTAAATCATGCTGATTTTTTACTATAAGCTCCACTACGTCTCTACTGTATAATGTACAGGCACCCGAGCAGAATGGAATAAGAGTCCGCTTTACCTTGAAATCCATCTTGCCGTTGTTGTTTGAAACACAAGACAACTTACTGCTGCCTAACCCGTGCGTATTGCCCATCATTCCATCATAGTACCTGCCTCTAGGTTTATCTTCTAGAAAAGACAACAGATTAGCGGTGTTTACATAACTACCACAGTTAGGTCTAAAAAGATAATCAAACTCATAATTATTTAAGAGAAACTCCATGCCCTTTACAGACTTTCGTAGGATATTCGTTCTCAACTCCCAAGTGTTGACAATAATGTCTAAGTCATCTTCATCAAAAACCACTTCGTTTCTCGTGGTGCCCTCTAAAAGATGGGGTTTATGCGTATTGCCAAATACAGAAAAAACTTTAACATCATTGCTCGCCGTCTTATGCCAAGTGTTTTTACAGGCGTTGACCATTGGCGTGTAGTTTTCTGGGCCTCTATCTGATGAAACCGTTGATGCTAACATTAGACCGACTACCTTCATAGCGTAAACTCCTTTATTATAGTTTCTGCTCTGTTTTTGTACGTATGAGAGGAGGAGACTAGTTCGTATCCACGCTCAGATATAGATTTCAATCTTTCTGGGTCAGAAAGTAAAAACTCAGTTTTCATAACCATCGTCTGCATACTATCGTATATTATACAGTTTTCGCCATCTTTAAATCCAAGCTCCGCATAGTATGGGTTTTGGGATGTAACTAGTGCTGTCCTGCACCCCATAGTCTCAAAATTTCTATAGTTTATGTCATTGCCAATGTTTGCGTTCCAATGAACTTTATAACCACAGATAGCTTCTACCATACCGTGACCTATAACAAATTCGTCAAACTTAAAGTCTTGGAAGTTTAACTTCATAACTTCGATCATGTTTGCACGGTTGACTGTGTTTCCACAAAATCCAACGTCATGAATTTTATCGAGATCCAGAGGTTTAATTAGGTCGTCATCATAACAATTAGGGAACCACACAGAACCCTGACCAACGAAATCTTTTGTTGCCTGTAAGATAAGATCATAGTTACCCTCGTTAGCTGTTTTTAAATAAGGCTGTAGGCCTTTAACGTGAGCATCAATAGACCATAGGAATTTTTTGGTTTTAACGTGAGATAGATTAGGAACCCAGCCCGTCTCATCGTAGTTCTCTAGGTTAATTATGAGGTGATACGACTCCCAATCTGGCTCTACCTCATAGTTGTCGTAGTTTAGACCCCAAACTTCAGCTACCTGTCCGTGATGCTCAAAAGCTCTTTTAAGCGAAAGACCCTCTCTAAAGTTCTCATTCTCTTTGTGTCTACCCTTTTCTTGAATTATTAGTACTCTCATGAAAACTCCGGCCTATCCATGTGATCATAAACTTGACCTACAAAATAAGTGTTTGTTCTTGGCGGTGCGTTACTAGGCCATTCCGACATCTCAAAAAATTCATCATGTACAATAGAGGTATTAAGAACCTTTTCGTATATAACTTCTCGAAGAAAGTTTTGATCCACTTGATATTTGTTGTCAAACTCCCCTTTGTCGTATACCTCGATCATATCTGCGATACCTTTGAGTAGGCCATTGCGAACACCCCACATACCTCCCAGTATCTCTGTTGCGTGATATGGGTGATCTCTCATAATATGAAAATCTTTGTCACTAGCTAGCCACGCATCTACGGCGGCTTTTTCTCTATGACATAATCTGGAATCTGTGTCTCTGGAAATCATGGTGTCTTCACTGTCAGCAGCAAAAAACCTCCAAAACATGCCATTCCAACCTGTAGCTCCCATAGAAATAATCTCAGAACCCAAGTCCTCTAATTTTTTAATAATATCCTTATCAACGTCCTCGCTAATGTAGTAGCGACAAACCCAATCTGAGTATACCTCTTTCGCTATCTCTGCGTTTCTAACTGCACCAATGGTGTACTTAGGGTTATTACCCCATAAGGAAAATGCAATCACTTTAGTCATTTGTAATCCTCTCTCTAGGAAAGCCTAACTCTTTTCTCTTGTTAAAAACTATTTGATCTCTGCCGGAATAGTGAAGTGTCTTTTTTCCCGCTAGATCTAATTCACCGTAGTTTTCAGTACCCTCGACGCTATAGTGCTCGTGAGATATAATTATTTTATCAATGTACCTCTCTTTGCCCATTGATCTGACCTCTTGCGTAAACTCATCATCACAATAAAGACTTTTATAGTCTGGATGATATATATACCCGAAATGATCGTATAACTTCTTACCAAGAATAGAAAAGGTAATAAGTTCTCCACTGGTATTTCCATCATCAAAGTGAACGCAACCATCTAGGTCTGGAAAGTGTTCCTTCATCGCTATTGCAATTTCATTATCCCACCCCCAAACCTTTGGCACCATGTCGTCACTAGCACAAATAACAATATCGAACTCTTTACCATCTATATGGTCATTGATAGCACTTATCTTATCCGTATTTTCATCAAAATTCTGCGACCCATCTACATTGGGCATCTTGTCAAGGATGTATTTAATACGCTCTTGTATGTAGGCGTTTGTCATACTCAAATCTGACAAGTCACAATTTATGTTGAAAAAAAGATTATGGTGCGGACTGCACGTCTCCACATATCTGTTCAACACAGACAGGAACTTCTCAGGTCTAGCGTAGGTCGGAAACTGTATCAGCAAATTCATATAAACCTCCTGTATATTATATCAAAAAGCGGGAGACATTGCAACCTTATTATGCAAATTTTTCACAAGTCTTGCCGAATCATCATCTTTAAGGCATCGGAGCAACCTTTCGGCACGGTTAAACGGTGTATGCCGTTGCTGTATTTGTTTTTGAATCTCTTGAAATACTCCCACGTCCGAGTCTTTTGGTTCTGAAAAAACTCTCGATAAGAATTTGTCAAACTGTTCTTGGTGGCCTTCTGACGGCAACACCTCTATGTCTCTAGCGAAAAGACACGCATCAAAAAACAATTGCGATGTTATGACCTCGCAGGGGCCAGATAGAATAATCTTATTATAAAATGAATACAACTCGTGTAGGCTCATTACGTTTGCGTTTATATCAAAATTATCCGCTTCGCCAATAGATATCAAATGATAAACATCTTTGTCTTCACAGGCTTTAGCAATACTATCTTCAAGCTCTACGCCTACAACACCCAAGGGTATTTTAGCCTCTTGGGGAGGATATGACAGGAAAACGTCTGCCGCAGGATAGATACCTTTAATATTCAAGCCTTCGCAGCGTTGCACATCCCCGTTTGAAAAAAGCAACGGGACTTTTATATCTTTCGCTAAATCTTTTGTCATGTCTAGCTGTGCTTCAGTGGCACCAGTAACATTTAAAACCAAATCTGGACCATTTTCATCTTTGAGGTATTGTACAATAGCATTTGAAATCGTTCTAAAATGTGCAACTAGAACGTCTGGCTTGTAACTATCCAATATATCGTAAACGCTTACAGATTGATCGTCCCAAACTTCAGACTCTAGCCCAGCCATTTTCATAGCGTGGGACATGTAGCGAGGCTCCGTGGTGATTGGGTTTGTGTAGTTCTGAAATAAAATCTTCATTATAGATTAACCTCTTTAAGCGTTTTAATTGTATTAATTTTTACTATTGGTGAGCCTTGATTCTCAATCGTTTTTATCTGCTTTCTTCCAGACCACTGGTTTAAAGCTTCAAACAAAAACTTATTTTTGTATTCTGGGTTAGATACCACGTTATAAAAGGACTGAATAATATTTTCTCCGGTAAGATAGGTCAGCTCAGTCCAAATCTTGTCAGAAACAGCTAACGATAAATTTTGCAGCCTATCCTCATTCTCAATAACACCTATTCCAAAACCGTCGTTCTCCCTAGATTCCTGATACAAAGTCGAGCACATTTTTAAATTTAATGCCTTGAGATAGTCGGGCGTCAATAAAACACCCCCGCCACACAACACAATATTACTATTCATTACATTATTTAAACAAAGTCTAGTACTCTCGCAGCAATTTGAGTGATAGTACACTTGATTTTCTACTATTCTTATTTTGACAGACTGCCCAAATTGTTTCTTCACAAAATTATATATTTTTCCAGTCTCAAAACCAGCACAAATAATCAACTCAAAATCTATAAAACTAGATTTAATTGCATCTATCTGATGTTCTATTAAGGTTTTATTCCCTATTTTTACAAGAGATATAGGCCCATAAGATTTCATCCTATACCCATGATTTTCCGCCAAAAGAACAAAGGAGACTTTTCCGTCTCTCCTTTCACCCTCTAAAGATTTAGGACTCGTTATGAAATTTCTAGCTCTTTGATTTGTCATTTTATTTCTTCATACAATCCTTTATTTATAGCTTCGTTTTTCATAGACTTCGCAAGATCTTCATAACATTCAAAGTTAAGGTAGTTCTGCCTCACCACAGATCTCGGCATAATTGTCACACCGTTAGCCGTAAAGATGCAAGTTTGTTTCAAATGTTGATTTAAGGACTCATTGACAAAATTAAGCGAATTGCTGGGTAAAACGCTTCCTGCGTTTATATGAACGAAGTATTGGTAGTTAACTATTCTTTGAAAGGTTTCTTTTTCCACGTCTCGAATGTTAGAAAGTACGTGCGTAATAGATTCTGTCGGCACGCTTGATCTAGCTACATCCACTGCGTTCATAATCTGATTTGCAGACCTTTTGAAATTTGAGCAAATAACAACTTTTATATCATCTTTCCTATAGTCAACCTTGCATATACTATCAATCGTTTTTAGTAAGTCTTCGTAATCGCAATCAATCAGGTCGTTTACTATAATACCAAATGTTGGAGATACCTCATCAAGTGCTTTAGATACAAGATCTTCGCACGGTTCTATCCAATCAACTTCTCGTCTTATATTGCAGACTTGGTTTAGCTGCCACTCCCCGTATCCGGTGGGCGTGGCTTTGTTTAGAGACTTAAATGTTTCTAGTCTACCCGCCAAGCAGTATTGAGTATCTTCATCTACATAGAAAATACAATCAGAACAGCTTTGCAGTTTAATTTTCTTTTGTTGTTGTTCCAAGAGTCTTACCCTCTTACAGCCTTAACTTCATAGTGTAGGCCATTGATAGTGGCGGACATAACTCTCAATCCAAACTGCTGGATTGCTTCAGAGACGATATTAGCTGAGGCGACAGACCTTAAATTACTTATCACGCTGGAAGCCTCCTCAATGTCGAGCGAGCCGTTTGTTATCATTTTGGCTAAAACCCTACCATCTGTACCCCCGACTACTAACTCGCCCCCTATACGCAGCTTAGATGTCATAGCTTTTATCAACTCTAAACGAGAAGTTGACGAGAAGCTATCAAAAATGTCGGAAGCCACGATTGATTTACACTGGTTGTCAACTATTTGCGTTAAATCAATATTACCGTCTTCTATGAAAACATGCTGATAATTTTGAATTGGCTCTTGATCTTTTCTTAGTATTTGTAATCTCATATTGTTACCCCGTAGGCTTTGTCAAAAATGTTGTTCCACTCTTTAATGAATCGGTCTTCCGAAAATTTTTCCTGAATTGTTTTTCTTGCAGCTTGCCCCATAGTCTTTGCTAGCTCTTTATCACCTAGTAGTTGTTCTACATAACCCCTAAGTTCTGTTTCGTCATTAGACATAAATCCGTTTACGCCGTGTTCTATAATATTAGGTATATCACAAGTTTCCGTTGTCACAATAGCACAGCCGCAAGACATAGCCTCCAACATAGAGGTTGGCACAGGACTCAAAGTGCTAGGGTTGATATACACAAGAGAGCTTTGATATTCTTTTATTAACTCCTCCACAGATTCACTTTGCTTAGATAGCCCCTCTGTTTCTCCCACTACTTTTCTTGGTAGGCCAGAAGTTATCCTTTCCCACCCTTGGTAATTTAGGGCATAATCTCTATTAATAAAATCGTGTGCAACAGTGAGAACTCCGGCTCTTTCTGTCTCGTCACTTGGTTTAAACGCTTCAGAGTCAATAGAGTGATATACAACCTCTCCCTGCATCCCCCACGCCTTCGTAGAGTGCTCTGTTATAAAAACATCTATATCACCCTTCATATTCTGAAAGCTCACTAGCTGCTCTCTGGGCCAGCTAGGGAGGGGCAATGTGTGTTCTAGGGAAACAATGGGTATCTGTAAAGAATGGTTGATTTGCAAGGCCGTTTGCATTTGGCCAAATTTACTATTAGACAAGATAAAGTCAAAAGTCACAGCTGGATACAATGAATTTTTTGGTAGCACATAATAGTTTTCTGGCATGGGTGCATGTCCTGAAAACCAATCCTTACCGCCGTCGTATGTGAAAGCATAGAAGTTGTGACCGGTTTTAGCTAGCTGAGTTTGGTATCTTTCATGGGTATTAAAAGTTAATATGTTATACTGCTTGTCAGTCTTCTGTACTTTTCTAATAATATTTTGTGTTTTAAGCATTGAGTTCCTCTTTCATAGTATTTCCAACCTTTTCAAAGTCAAAATCCTTAATGATTGACAAGCCGTCTTTTTGCGACGATTGCTCGTAACGCACTGGGTTTTCTAGCCAGCTATTATAAGCAGCACGCATAGTAGATGTAACTTGTTTATGACACGGGACAAAGTAGAAATCTTTTCCCAGATTTGTTTCCCCAGATCTATTTTTCTGGGTATAACATTGAAACGCACCACTTATTAAGTTTTGTGAAGTCCTTTTTAGAGAAGTGGCAACCACATCTTTGTTTCCTCCAATATCACTTGCTATCACGCTACTACCAAATGCGTATGCGTCTAATACGTGTATCGGCCAAGCATTTCCAGCATCTAAGCTAATAAAACAATCTCCATATTTATGGACGGTATTGAAATTGTCCATAGTATCGGATACGTCCGCCACAATGGTATCTTTAGAGTACCTAGAGATATCTTTGTTTAATCCTAATTGACTTTTAACATCTATTGCGACTGAATCAATTTGTTGCTGCGTTAAAGCATTTGAAACTAGGGTTAAGCACACCTTTTCGGACTCATCAAACTCTGAATGAAAGCATGTTAAAATATGCCTAAGCTGGTTTATATCAGATCCTATGATGGCATAAAACTTAAACTTCCCTACGTTTTGAGGTACGGCTATATCTCTTGTTTGTTGCTGTGCTTTTTTAGCATCAAACGCAAACGGTACACGCTTAAGCTCAGGCTTCTTCTCAACACCCACAAAGGCGTTCTTCAAAAATTCTAAATTCTGGGAGTTTGGAAGCCAGATCTCATCCAATAGGCTCATCTTTTCTACCGCAGATGTATGACCCAGCTGCACAAAGTTTGTACCTAAAATCCCGACGTTCTTTTTAAACTTGGACGTCCCAACAATATGTTCTGGAAAAACATGCTGTATACAAACATCTCGATCTTCTAGAGATTTTGACTCCAGTGATTTAAGCTTGGCATCAATCTGCTTACTCTTACCCATTAATATACCTTGACAGGCAACATCTACACCTGCCTTGTCTAGGGCTAGTATGTTATTCCTTGTTATTTCGCCCCAGTCGCTGTCCTCTTTATGATATCCTATATATAATACCTTCATATCTGTCCTTCTAAATTATAGTGTTCAATGAACTTCATACCCGCCGTGTTAAAATCCCCATGAAAACCAAATGAGTTATAACTAAACAACACTGTTCTCGCAAAATTTCCGTGTGGCGTGGGGTGTTCTTTAGAAAATTGTGCTGCAAGATTTGGCGGTGCAAATTTGATCCCTACGGAGGTCATGGTGTCATAGTTGAAAACACAAATGTTGAGGTCTTCGTTCTTATGTTGCCAGCCTAACTTGGCTGATTCTTCAACAAACTTGCGTGTTCTCAGGGAAAATCCTC